>Ga0272445_1000816_pt1 | contig 26739 bp, 26 predicted proteins | sample YNPCB0031_FD_194404 | JGI IMG/M metagenome (GOLD analysis project Ga0272445, IMG submission 194404) | Hot spring sediment microbial communities from Yellowstone National Park, WY, United States - YNP-CB-003-1 | ecosystem: Environmental > Aquatic > Thermal springs > Hot (42-90C) > Sediment... | reverse complement strand
TTGCAAGTATTCTTTCAGAAAGATTTAGTTCCTTCTGAAGTTCTATCTTCTTCACCTCAGGAGAGTTCATAGCATTTTAAAGTAACAGGGTCTTTTCAGGAATATTTACTACCTCTGAAAGTTCTCCTTCGAGCTCCTCTCCTTTTATATTTATCCCGATAAGGGAGTTTAGCTCTGCCAGTGACTTTTTGAGTTCACCTTCTGCATCAATTACTCTTGACCTTGCCTCTTCGAGTCTCACCGAGGCCTGAAGGACATCTGAGAGCCTTGCAACACCAAGCTCGTGTCTGCCTTTTGCTACCTCAAAATTCTTTTCTGCATATTTGAGCTGAGTCTTTCTGTGTTCGAGTATCTCCCGTTTTGCAAGGCTATTGTAGAAGGCAACCTTTACGTTATACTGAAGTTCAAGGAGGCTCTGCCTGAGTTCTTCATCAGCAATCTTAAGAAGGGTTTTTGAGGTGAGGTGCTGGCTGTATCTTTTACCTCCATCAAAGAGTAGGTAGCTGAGTCTGAGTTCGAGACTCCTCAGGTCATAGTCCTCAGGTTCTACATATATCCTTTTTTGGGAGGCAGAAAGGTCAAGTTGGGGAAGATAAGGTGAGAGAGTTGCCCTGTATTCATAAAACTGCGATTCCCTTAAATACACCTTTGACCTGTATTGAGGCAGGTTCTCCATTGCCTTCTCAATAGCCTGATTAAGGGTAATACCATAGGTATTTAAAGGAGTAAACAGGGAAAATAGTATAAATCCAGCAAAGAGATGGCGAAGGTAACTGTTCATGAGAGTTATTTTAACATAATCTTCAGCGCACTGTTACTTTTGCCTAAAACAGAGGTCAGAGATCATATATCGGAGGTCAAGCTCGGAGGTCAGATGTCGGATGTCTGAGGTCAATTTTAAGGAAAGATTTTCCTTAGCCTCTGCCCCCCCGACCTCTGATTTCTTTTTTTTGACATCTGACTTCTGATTTCTGACCTCTGTTTTTGGACAGGCATGTTCGGGTATAATAGACAATAATTCAATAGTGAGTGAATATGATAAAAATAATTCCTTAGATTAAGATTCCATGTGCTTGCCAGTTGGTGGCGAAAGTAACTTTGGGAATCTTTAATTCAGCTCTGGAGGAGGTATAAGATGAAGAAATTTGCCTTTGCTCGTGAAGTAACAGTTCTGATTTTTCTGATTTCCCTGTTTCTTTCTGCCTGTAGCAGGGATGCTATCACTGTGGATGGAGAGGGGATATCAAAAGAGGTCTATAATGCTGTTGTAAAAGAAAGGATAGAGGCCCATAAGACAATGGGTCTAAAATTTGATGAGAAGGCCCTTAAAAGAAGCGTTGCAGATGAGCTGATTGCGGAGGTACTCCTTCTTAAAGAGGCAAGGGCAAGAAAGATAGAGGTAAAAGATGATGAGGTGAAGAAGGCCATTGATGCCATGAGGGGTGATAGAAAAGAGGAGGATTTCAGGAAGGAGATCAAAAAGACAGGTCTTTCTTATGAGACCTTTAAGAGAAGGGTCAGGAATAGGCTCATGATCTCAAAACTTATGGAAGAGCTTGTAAAGGACAGCTCTGTTACTGAAAAGGATATGATGGAATTTTACAAAAAGAGTCAGGTTCCATTTCTTACGCCAGAATCTGTCTTTGTAAAGATTATTCAGGTTAATAATGAGGCAGATGCAAAGAGTGCAATGGAGGCAATCAAAAAAGGAGAGGATTTTGATAAAATTGCTGATAAACTACTAAAAGAGAATAAGGCCTTTGTAACAGATTATGGATGGTTAAATCCTGACACTATCTCTAAAGAGATAGGAACTGCCATGAAGACAGCAAAGATAGATCAAGCCTATGGTCCATATAAAGGCAAGGATAATTCTTATTACCTTTTTAAGATAAAGAAGAGGGAGGCCTCAAAGGTCCTACCCTTTGAAGAGGCAAAACCTCAGATAAAGGCCATGATCCTTCAGCAAAGGAGACAGGAATTGATGGCCCATCTTGTTGATATAAACAGGAAGAAGGCAAAGATAAAATACAATATCAATTTTTAAATTATCTGATGACCGAGCACTCAGCCGCGGATGCCGCAGCCCATATTCTGTTTCTGCTGGCTACTCAATGATTACTATGGCTGAGATTGGCCATCAATAGGTTAACTGAAAAAATGAAGAGGCTTCTATTGTTACTAAAATTAAGATTAAAGGTCTTTCTTTTGGTTTCCACAACAGCTACTTTCGCCACCAGTCTCGTTGGTTTTATTTTTTTCAACCTGATCTCATCATCACCAATCTATGGAGGCATTCTTGTTGATGAGGTCGTGGCAGTTATTAATAATGAACCCATTACCTGGAGCGAGCTGTACAGGGAGATGGAGTTTATAGCACCTGAGAATATAAGAAACCTCTCACCAAAAGAGAAAAGGAAATTTTTTGAAGAAAATAAAGACGCCCTCCTTGAAGATTATATAAATTCTCGCGTTATCCTCAGAGAGGCCCAGAGTCTCGGTATAGATGTCTCTAAGGATGAGATAGACGAGACGATTAAAAGAATAAAACAGAAATACTCAATGGATGATGCCACATTTCTTGAGACCCTCAAGAAGGAGGGGTATACCCTTTCCACTTACAGGAAGGCCCTTTCAGAGCAGATTTTAATAAACAAGGCCGTTTCTCAGGAGGTGAGGAGCAGGGTTGTAGTGAAGGAGAGCGAGATAGAAGAATACCTTAAGGCCCATCCTGAATACACAGGACCTGAAATGTTCAGATTAAGACAGTTATTATTGAAAAGACCAAAGGATGCTGATATAGAGACCTTTCAGAAGAAACTTAACACAATAATAGAGAGACTCAGGGCAGGAGAGCCCTTTGAAAGGATTGTGGCACTCTACTCTGAAGATACGAGACTTATTGGTGGCGACCTCGGTTATATAAAAAAGTCTGAACTATCATCACAGTTTCTGGAGGCTATTGCTGGATTAAAAGTTGGTGAGATAAGCAGGCCTTTCTGGACAGAAAAGGGACTTATTATACTTAAGGTTGAAGACCATATAGGTGGGATGACAGTTGAGGAGGCAAAAAAGGTAATAAGACAGCAATTTGAAGCAAAAAGGTTTGAAGAGCTTTACAGAACATGGCTTAAGGGCTTGAGGGAAAAATATCACATCGAGATAAAATCAGAGTCTTGAGGAGAATCTACTGTATCCTTTTTCTTAACAATTAGCCAGGCAATGGGGATGGCTTCCTCTCCTTTTCTCCTTTCAAAAGGAACAGGTTCAGAATTTTTTCTCCTGTCGACAATGATTTTAATATCTGAAAGTTCATATCCTGAAAGAAATTTAGGGCTTAAAATAAGATATTTCTCAAAACTGCAATGGGGGCAGATATTTACCAATTCTCTATTGGCTGTATAGGAGATTCTGCCACATTTAGGACATATAAATTTTTCCATAACCTCCTCCTCAAATTTAATTGTTTAAAGAATAAACCATTGCATTTTTTTCTGTCAAGGATGAGTATGAAAATATTGCTAATCGGCAATGGCTGATAAAGGGCAGGTTTGCCTGATTTATCTAATAATCCTGATTTGTTATACTATTATATGAAACACACTGAAAAAGTTATAGAGAATTTTAAAAAGGCATCTATACTTGTTATTGGAGACCTGATTCTCGATAGATACATCTGGGGGAAGGTCTCGAGGATATCACCTGAGGCACCTGTACCGGTTGTTGAGGTTACAAGGGAGGATTTTTTGCTCGGTGGAGCTGCCAATGTGGCTGCAAATATAGTTTCCCTTGGTGGAAGGGTTTCCGTAATAGGTGTAACAGGCAATGACAGGGCAAGGGATGTCCTTATGAGACTTCTTGAAGATAAAGGGATAGACTCCTCAGGAGTTCTTACAGATGAAAGACCTACAACTGTTAAGACAAGGGTTATAGCCCATGCACAGCAGGTTGTCCGATTCGATAAAGAAGACCATTCAAAAATAAATTCTGAACTTTTAAAAAAGATTCTCGCCTATGTGGAGCATAAGATAAAAAAAGGCTCCATAGATGCTGTAATAATCTCTGATTACAAAAAGGGTGTAATAAGCAGGGAGCTGGTGAAAGGGGTCTTAAGGCTTACAAGGCCAGCAGGGCTCTTTGTTGCAGTAGATCCAAAGGTTGGGCACTTTCCATTTTACAGGGGTGTGTCAGTCATAACGCCAAACCTTAAAGAGGCATCTGAAGGTTCTGGTATAGAGATAAAGGATGAAGCCTCTCTTATTAAGGCGGGAAGAAAACTCCTCAAAGGTCTTTCCCTTGAGGCAGTACTTATAACAAGGGGTGAGGAGGGCATGAGTCTTTTTATGAGAAAAACTGTTACTTCGCCACCAAAAGATGATATTGAGCATTATTATATCCCCACAAGGGCTAAGAAGGTGTTTGATGTAACAGGTGCTGGAGATACTGTTATCGCAACCTTTACCCTTGCCCGTGCAAGCGGTGCCTCCATGATAGAGGCCTGTGAGATAGCTAATTATGCTGCAGGTATAGTAGTTGGAGAGGTGGGCACCGCTACTGTAAGACCTGAACAGCTCAGAGAGGTAATGGGATGTTAGAGAAGCCTTCAACTGTTAATTTCTCCACCAATTTTATTGATAGGCCCAGGGCAGTAGCCCTTTATTCAGGGGGTCTTGATAGCACCCTTGCTATTCTTGTGATGCTCAGGCAGGGTGTGGATGTTACTGCCTTAACATTCCTTACCCATTTTGGATGTGATATATCCGACAGGTCAAGCTGTTCAAAAAATCCATTTAAAGCAGCAGAGCAGTTTGGCTTTACTGTTAAACTCTGTCACCTTGCTGACAAATTTATAGAGATTGTAAAATCTCCAAAATACGGCCATGGTAAGAACATGAATCCCTGCATAGACTGCAGGATTCTCATGCTCAGAGAGGCAAAGGAGTTTATGAAACTTATAGGTGCCCAGTTTGTAATAACAGGTGAGGTCCTTGGCCAGAGGCCTATGAGTCAGAGGAGGGAGACCTTTCCACTTATAGACAGAGAAGCTGGCCTTGAGGGATATGTCCTGAGACCCCTTACAGCCCTTAATCTCAAACCAACGATTCCAGAACAGACAGGTCTTGTAAAGAGGGAACTCCTTTATGGATTCAGGGGGAGGTCAAGGAAGCCCCAGATGGCCCTTGCAGAGGAGTTTGGTCTTAAGGATTATCCTACCCCAGCTGGTGGTTGCCTCCTTACTGATCCGATATATTCCTATCGCCTGAAAGAGTTGCTTGAACATACTCCTGAGCCATCTCTCAAGGAGATTAATCTTTTAAGGATTGGCAGGCACTTCAGATTATCAAGAAACTGCAAGGTAGTTGTTGGAAGGGATGAAGAAGAGAACAGGGCAATCCAATCAATTGCCCAGGAGGGAGATATTCTTTTAAAGGTCGAAGGCTTTGGAAGCCCCCTTGTGCTCATATGCGGTGAGCCTGACGAGGCTCAATTGAGACTGGCCGCCTCCATATGTGCAAGGTATTCTGATGCAAAGAGATTACCTTCTGTAGATGTTACAGTATTTAGAGCTGGTGGTGAAGGGAGGTTCAGGATTCGTACAATCCCAGCCTCTGATACCCTTCTCAGCTCTTTAAGGATTGAGCCTAAACAGAGGTCAGAAGACGGAGATCGGAGATTACAATATAATTCCGAAAGAATTTGCCCATAAATTTGTTTATATTGCGGGACTGCGGAATTTTCTCGCCCACGATTACGAGATAGATACTTCGTCTGATTTAAAGAGATTTTTAAAATCAGGATTAGGCGATGTTAAAGAGGTTTATCAGCTATATAGAAAAGCTATGAGCTATAAGATTGAAAAAATAAGAGAGGTTCTCAAGGCCAACCGACTTGTTGAATTTGCCTACCTTTTTGGTTCACGGGTAAAGGCAAAGGCAACTAAAAGGAGTGACTGGGATATTGCAATCTATTTTAAAAAAGACCCGCATAGTTTACCATTATGGACAACTTTTCTCCTCGAGGCAGAGATAGCAAGGCAGATAGGTGAGGAGGTTCAGATTACAGTCTTAAATAAGATAGATTCTCCTGTTTTTTTATTTCAGATAATAAGCGATGGGTTGTTGCTCCTTGAGCGTAGTTCCAATAATCGTATATTGTTTGAGGCCTCGGTATTAAGAAGATATCATGACTGGCAATATTTCCTGAAAAGGCAGATGGCATATAAATTATAACCTTACAGGCACCCCGCGACTCTTTAAGTACTCCTTTGCTTCTCTTATTGTGTATTCCATGTAATGAAATATAGAAGCTGCAAGGACTGCATCAGCCTTACCTATAACTATCCCTTCGTAGAGGTGCTCGAGATTACCGGCACCACCTGAGGCAATGACAGGGATACGAACTGCCTCAGAAACAGCCCTCGTGAGTTCAAGGTCATAGCCGTCTTTTGTGCCATCCCTGTCCATGCTTGTAAGGAGTATCTCACCTGCGCCAAGTTGTTCCATATATCTCGCCCACTCAACAGCATTTATTCCCTTCGGCCTTCTTCCACCATGGGTGTAGACTTCCCAGATGGGCTGAAGGCTTACTTTTACTTCACCACCTGAGGCTGAAGGTTGAAGTAATAGATATTCAAGCTCCTTTGACGACCTGAGCCATTCAGGTATCTCTTCAAGGTCTCTTATCTCGAACCTTGAGCCATGAACCCTTTTTGCATCAATAGCAACAACAATGCACTGACTTCCGAATCTCTCTGCAGCCCGTCTGACAAATTCAGGGTCATTAACAGCAGCTGTATTTATCGAGACCTTATCGCATCCCGCATTCAGCAGGTCTCTGATATCATCGAGGCTTTTAATACCACCACCTACAGTGAGGGGCATGAAGACCTGAGAGGCTGTCCTTTCAACGACATCAAGGATTATCTTCCTCTTTTCGTGAGATGCCGTTATATCGAGGAATACGAGCTCATCAGCACCCTGTTCGTCATAAAAAATAGCATTCTCAACAGGGTCTCCAGCATCTCTAAGGTTTACAAAGGAGACACCTTTTACAACCCTGCCATCCTTAACATCAAGACATGGTATGATTCGTTTAGCAAGCATTTATATTAGATTCCTCTTTTTAATGTATCCTTTTATGTTCTCATATATTTCGCACAGCCTTTTTGATATCTCGAAAAGTTTATTTATTCCCTTTGCAATCTCATCGTCATCTTCACTATATTCATGCGTAAGGATATTCCTCAATTCTCTGAGCATTATCCATTCCTGAGCATCTTCTATAATACCGAGTTTTTCTGCCCTGTTTAAGACATCAATGAAGGGTGCATTCTCTATATCTTCACCTAATATAATTAGCATAACCCTCAACAGTCTTCCTGTGACATCCTGAAGCTTTCCGAATCTGTATGACATCTGGTCAATGTATGAGAGCTCCTGTTCTGTCAGGGATTTGTATCTTTCTGTATTAACTGGTATCGTTGAGCCAAGGGCTTTTAAAGAGGATTTAAGCCTGAGGAGATGTTTATCCGATATGGATAAATATGTTTTAAGCCTTTGTCTCTCAAATGTCATATTTTTATTCCTGTCATCTTTGCATGCTCATGTATTGAGCCTTCGGGAGGCATCCCTTTTTTCTGAATAATCAGGTCTATCTTCTGGTCTCCTATCTTTAACTTAAGTTCTGAGAGAAATCGTGCCCTTGTCTCCATATCAATCTCTTTAGAGCTTTCGATATAGATATCAATATCACCTCCTCGCCTTCTATTATCAGTCCTTGAGCCGAATATCCGTATCTCGCAGTCTTCACCAAAGAATCTTCGGGCATTCTCTCTTATAATGTTTAATGTCTTCTCAGATATTCTCATCTTAGATTGACCTGCCAATCTCTATTGCCTCTTTCAGGTCTATTGCACCTGTGTACAATGCCTTACCTGTTATTACTCCCCAGAGTCCTTTTATCTCCTTAAGCCTCTTTATATCATCAATGGATGAGACGCCTCCTGAGGCAATCACAGGTATATTCACTGCCTCAACCATCTCTCTTATTGCCTCAATATTCGGTCCGGTAAGCATCCCGTCCCTCGAGATGTCTGTATAGATTATCCCCCATGCTCCATACTCCTCCATTTTCAGGGCAAGCTCCTTTGCCTTCACACTTGTAACCTCTACCCATCCCTTAACAGCAACGAGCCCATCCTTTGCATCAATCCCAACTATTATCCTCCCGGGGAATCTCCTCGAGGCCTCTTTTACGAGTTCAGGCCTTTCTATTGCAACTGTGCCGAGAATCACCCTATTAATCCCGAGACCGAGGAGCATCTCAATCCTCTCCATATCCCTTATTCCGCCACCCAGTTCTATATCCACACTTACAGCCCTTCTTATGTTTTTTATACCCTCAATATTTTTTTGTGTCCCTGAAAATGCTCCATCGAGGTCAACTACATGAATCACCTTTGCGCCTAACTCCTGCCATCTCTTTGCTACATCCTCAGGTCTGTCTGAATAGACTGTTACAGCATCAGCCCTTCCCTGGAGGAGACGCACACACCTGCCATCTTTCAGGTCTATTGCAGGAATTATCAGCATGTATTAATATAACATAGATAGTAACTGCTGTCTAAAACAAATTGAAAGTGGCTTTTTAAATAGGCATAAGGCCTCAAATAGGCGTCAGGATTTAGGCTGAAGTAAGCGTAGAGCGTATAGCGGGTAGCGAACAGAATAGAGATTTACTCCCTACACGCTATACGCTATTCGCTACACGCTATAACTTAATCCTTCAGCCCATGGCCTTCAGCATACTTATGCCCATTCAAAAACTTTATTTTGACATGTGTGATAGTTGGTAACCATTCAATGGATAGCGAGCGTAAAACGCTGGTGGCGAAGTAACAGTTCATGATAAACTAAAGGAATTTAAACTTCCAAATGGAGTCATTGCCATTTATCTTTATGGTTCTTTTATAAAGGGAAGACTCTGAGAGGATAGCGATATAGATATTGCCGTACTTACTGAGAATTCTATGAAATCTGAAGAGAGACTTATTCTAATGTCTGAAATCGAAGCCCTTTTTTCAAAGGTATTCAGTGCTCTGGGATTCAGTCAGAATGTTAATATTATTGAAATGCGATCAAGATATGCTTCTATAGAACTCCTTTATGACATTGTGAGAGAAGGGTTGTGTATTTATGAAGGGAAAAGAGATATGGAAAAGTGGTATCTAAGAAAACTTGAAATGAAAAATTAATGTTTTGAGGTTTTTAATATTGAAAATATTGAAGGAAAACATCTTATTGATACTTTATTTAGCCTTATGGGCTTCTTCTGGACTTTTATTTGCGCCAACCACTTCGGTGGCGAAAGTAACAGTTGATGCCCCACCACCTGTCAATGATGAAACCTTTCAGTACAGGCTTACATGGAATGGCATAAGGGCAGGTACTGCCTGGCTCGGTATAAAAAAAGAGGGCTCTCAGATAAAGATATTTTCAAAGGTAAGGTCAGCAGACTTTATCTCTTTATTATTCTATGAAGTCAATGATGTCGTGGAGTCCATCCTTGAACCAGTCGATGGCCTTTATCCCGGCAGGCCACACTATTACAGGATAAAGTTAAAGGAGGGAAGGCACAGAAGAGACAAGGAAGTGGTCTTTAATGCAAAAACTGCCCTCTACAGAGACAACATAAAGAAAGAGACAAAGGAATTCCCCATACCAGATGAAGTATTTGACCCTCTTTCTGCATTCTTTTCTGTAAGGTTTTCTCATCTTGAAGTAGGTAGGTCTATTTTTATTACAGTCTTTGATAGTAAAAAGGTCTGGGATGTGGAGGTACAGGTCCTTAAAAAGGAGACAGTAGAACTCAAAAAAGGCCCTGTAAATACTATATTGATAAAACCCTTAATGCAGTCAGAAGGCATATTTTACAGAAAGGGAGAGATATTTATCTGGCTTACTGATGATGAGCGCAGGCTTCCTGTTATGCTCAAGACAAAGGTCCTCATAGGCTCTGTTGTTGCTGAGATAGAGGATTTTTAAGTGTTTTTGACTCCATCATTATTGTCACAGGTCCATCATTTGTGAGGTTAATCTTCATGGTTGCACCAAAGATGCCCGATTTTACAGTGATGCCTGATGTTTTTAATCTCTCAATGAATATTTCATAGAGTTCTTTTGCCCTTTCAGGCCTTTCTGCCCTATCAAAGGATGGCCTGTTACCCTTTCTGCAATCAGCAAGAAGAGTGAATTGAGACACAACAAGTATTTCACCATTTATATCCATCACCGAGAGGTTCATCTTTCCTTTTCCATTTTCAAATATTCTCAACTGTAAGACCTTTTTTGCAAGGTTCTCAACATCCTCTTCTGTGTCTCCTTTCTCTACTCCAATTAATAAAAGGAGACCCTTTCCTATGGAAGAGATGATTTTTGTGTCCACCTCTACAGTTGCTGTCTTTACCCTTTGAATGAGTACTCGCATGGAATATCTTTTTCTGGCGCGCCTGAGAGGATTTGAACCTCCGACCCTCGGCTCCGGAGGCCGATGCTCTATCCACTGAGCTACAGGCGCTTAATTAATTATACATTAAAATCAGGTTAATTCAGTTTGGTGGCGAAGTAACAGTTTGGCTTCTTTCCTGCCTTGCAATATTTCTTTAATAACATTTAAAATAAAAAACTAAGGTTCAGGCTTTGGTGGCGAAGTAACAGTTTTGGAAGAAAGGTGGTTAATGATGCAGAAAAAGAACATCGTTGACAGGATATGGGATTTTTTTACCTCCATAAAACTTGCCATAGTCCTTTTTCTCCTTATTGCCCTTAGCTCTATTGTTGGCACTATTATAGAGCAGAGGGCTGAGCCCCAGCGGAATATAGAACTCCTTTCAAGACTCTTTAATCCCGACATTGCCCCAACTATTTATCGAATCCTTGATACCTTACAGTTTACAGATATGTATCATTCCTGGTGGTTTGTGAGTTTTCTTATGCTTTTTGCAGCAAATCTTATTATATGCTCCCTTGATAGACTTCCAAAGGTCCTCAAGATTGTAAAAGAGGAAATAAAGCCCATCCCTGTAGAGGTCTTTCAAGGACTTCCTGTAAAAAAAGAGGTTGTACTGAATAAAAAACCAGAGTCCCTTAAGGAGACCCTTAAGAAGGTTTTAAAAAAGCATGGTTTTAATCTCTCAGAGACTTCCCTGAAGGATGAGACACAGCTCTTTTCCCAAAAAGGTGCCTTTTCAAGACTGGGGGTCTATATAACCCATCTAAGTATCCTGATAATCCTTGCTGGTGCCCTTATAGGAATATTCTTTGGCTTTAAGGGTTTTCTCAATATCAGAGAAGGTATGGCCTATACAGTTGCCTTTGGCAGGGGTATGAACTGGACCCCTCAAGATGAGGCCATGGTGGAAAATCTCATAGAGGCAATGAACAGGGCAAAGGGTGATATGGAAACAGCTGCCCAGAGCCTTGGTGTGACAGGGCAGGAGCTCAAAAGGCTTCTTAAGAGATACGGCCTTGAGCCCCTTGGTTTTGAGATAGAGTGCAGGGATTTTGAGGTGGACTTCTATGGCCATTCTGATATGCCAAAGGAGTACAGGAGCCTCCTCATTGTAAGGGATAAAGACAGGTCTTTTGAGAAATGGATAGAGGTCAATGACCCCTTGAAATATAAAGGCTACACCTTCTATCAGTCAAGCTATGGCACATGGCCAGGTGCGAGGGGAATATTCAGGTTCCGTTTTGTATCAAAGGATGGTGAGACGCTTTTGAAGGAGGTCCAGCCTCTTCAGGAGTTTGACCTTCCAGGTGGTCTTAAGGCAAAGGTCATAGATTTCAGCCCAAGCCTTGCCTTTGATGAGACAGGAAGACCTTTTACATATGCTGAACAGCTCAATAATCCAGGAGCCCTTGTTGAATTTAATAAAAAGGAATTTACAAGATGGATTCTTAAAAGATACCCCCAGACCTGGCAGTTGCCCGATGGCTCAATTCTTCAGCTCCTTGATTACTGGGGAGTCCAGTACACAGGCCTTCAGGTAAGGCGGGACCCTGGTGTGTGGATTGTTTATCTTGGATGTATTATTATGGCAATAGGACTTTATATCACCTTCTTTATGAGTCATAAGAGGATATGGCTCAGGCTTGTTCCTGAAAAGAATGGCTCGAGGCTTCTCATAGGTGGTTCTGTAAGTAGAAACCGTGAGGCCTTTGAGAGGGCTATTGAAAGAATCTTAAAGGAGGTTCAGCAATGACTTCATCGGAGTTCTTCGGGATAGCCACGATACTTTATATACTTGCCATGATTGCCTATATAACATACCTTGCCTTCAGGAATAATACTGTTGGCATGGTGGCAACAACAATTACAGTTGCTGGTTTTGTTTCCCAGACAATCGCCTTTTTAATGAGGTGGAGTGAGTTCTACAGACTCCTTGAAGAGACAGGTATAATAAAATCGCCCCTACAGGGACTCATAAGGTCAATCCCTGTAACAAATCTCTACGAGTCCCTTATATTCTTTGTCTGGTGTCTGATCCTTGCCTATCTGATAATAGAGGGGAGATACAAAAACAGGTCCTTTGGAGCCTTTGTAACACCAATAGCTGGTCTCGCCCTTGCATTTATCGAACTTACAGGGATGTCAAAGGAGATACAGCCCCTTGTGCCAGCCCTTCAGAGTAACTGGCTCCTTGCCCATGTAATGATGAGTTTTATATCTTATTCCCTCTTTGCCATATCCTTTGCTACTGCTATTATGTATCTTATTACAACGACGGAAAGGAGAAACGAGTCGGGCTATATATTCTGGGTTCTGAGTGCTGGCCTTGCTATAGTTATTCTCCTCTCCATGGGCATCGATTATCTCGTCTTTAAGGTAGGAAGGCCTGATATTTTATTCAAAAAGGGCTACCTCTTCAAGGCAACCTTTCTTAATGAGAATACCTTTGTATCAATAATTAGTTTTATTGGTGCCCTTTTTATCTTCTTTGTTTTATGGAGGTATGGCTATCTCCTAAAACACATTATCTCTACATTTAATATAACACCCGATACCCTTGATGAGATTACTTATAAGGCAATAGCCATTGGTTTTCCTGTTTTTACCCTCGGAGGCCTCATATTCGGCGCAATATGGGCTGATCAGGCCTGGGGAGTTTACTGGTCCTGGGACCCAAAGGAGACCTGGTCTTTGATTACCTGGTTCATCTATGCCTTTTATCTTCACTCAAGACTACTGAGGGGATGGCGGGGCAAGAGGATTGCTGTTGTTGCAGTCCTTGGGTTTGTGGCTGTTATATTCACCTATCTTGGAGTAAATCTCTTGCTCAGTGGATTACATTCCTATGGTTCGATGAAATAGACTTGCTGGGATGGAAATAATAGTTAATTTTTAACTGAGTAAAAATTTTAAAAGGCCTGATTGTTGATTTCAGGATGACCCTAAAAAAGAGATTGACACTAACACTTGGTCTTTTCTCTGGAGTATTACTTGCTCTTTTCTATTATTTCTTTCTTCAGGAGTTTATGAGAAATGCGAAAAGGGATTTTTTTGACAGGATAGTATTGTCCTCAGAACATATAAAAAACAGCCTCATTGCCCTTATGCTGGAAGGTAAGGGTAAGGATTTCCACCACTACCTCTCTCAAGAGGTCACAGAGGATATCAGGGTCATAAGACTTTTGAGTGAGAATGGAACTGTAATTGATTCTTCAAATACTCATGAAATAGGTCAGAAATTTCCTGTTGAAAGGATGCAGGATTTTAGATATCTAAAAGATTTAGACAGAGGAGCTTTCACTTTTTTTGTTTACCTTTATAATGAGATGCCCTGTCAGAGATGTCATGATGATGGTAAAGAGATAAGAGGAATAATTTCCATTGATGTCTCCACATCAAAATATATAGAAAAGACGGCATATATAAAGCGAAAAGGGATTTTTTATTTTGTAATCCTTCTTGGGATATCCATTCCCCTATTATGGCTCTTCTTTGGGTATGCCATTGAAAAGCCTTTAAGGGATCTGCTGAAGGCGATAGAGACAGTAAAGGCAAGAGACTTAAGATTTAGAGTTGTGATGGATAGAAGGGACGAATTTGGCAGGCTTTCAAAAAGTTTAAATGATATAATTTCTGAATTCGAAAAGCTTAAGAGAGATTTTGAGAATTGCCATCTTGCAGAGATGAGGAGGGTTCAGGAAATGGCAACTCTTGGAGAGCTTGCTTCTGCCCTTGCCCATGAGGTCAGAAATCCCCTTGCTGGAATAAGCGGTGCCCTTCAGGTCTTTTCTGAGGAGTTTTCTGAATCTGACCCGAGACAGCCCATAATAAAGGAGATTCTAAAGGAGGTCGAGAAGCTCGAAAGGTCTATAAAAGATCTTATGATATTTGCAAAGACCCCAGAGCCTGTTTTTAAATATGTTTCTGGTGAATCTGTCATGGAAAGACTGATAAGGTGTATTGACCCACAGGCGAAAAAGAATAAAGTTACAGTTGAATTGAATATCCCTGCACCCGTTGGCGACCTTTATGTTGATGTTGAACAGATACACCAGGCCTTATTCAACATAGCAGAGGCTTCAATTCAGAATATGCCAGATGGTGGTGTGCTGAGGATTGAACTTAAGAAGATTGATAATGAATTTATGATATCTTTTGCTGATACTGGGCAGGGAATGCCAGAGGATGAGGTGAAATTCCTGTTTAAACCTTTTCGTACAAAAGGGGAAGGATATCCCGGAGTCGGTCTTGCCATCAGCAGGGGTATAATAGAAAGACATGGTGGAAGGATAGAAGTAGAGAGCCTTGCAGGAAAAGGCACGACATTTAGAGTTTATTTACCTCTCCAGGGCTCTTAAATAAAAGTTTATGGATATAAAAATACTCATCATTGATGATGAAAAGCTATTGAGATGGTCTCTTCAACAAGCCCTTTCGAAAGAGGGTTATACAGTCCTATCTGCAGAGACAGGTCAGGAAGGATTGAAGATTTTTAAAGATGAACTGCCAGATATTGTTCTCCTTGATATAAATCTCCCTGATGTCTCTGGTGTTACAGTTCTTGAACAGATAATGGAGATTAATAGAGACACCATTGTATTTATGATAACTGCTTACAGTGATATACCTACTGCTGTTAAGACAGTTAAGCTTGGTGCTTACGATTTTATAGAAAAACCGTTTAACATTGAAAAATTGAATATCCTTATATCTAAGGCAGCGGAAACTGTATCTTTAAGGAAAGATGTTTCCACCTATAGACATATCCTTTCTGAAAGATATAACTATTCAAGCATAATAGGAGAATCTGAAGAGATCAAAAAGATAAAGGAGATAGCGAAAAAGATTGCCATTTCTGACGCAACAACAATACTTCTTCAGGGTGAGAGTGGTACAGGTAAGGACCTCCTTGCAAAGGTAATACATTATCAGTCCAGAAGGGCAGACAGACCTTTTCTGGAAATAAACTGTACTGCCTTGCCAGAGAGTCTTATCGAGAGTGAACTTTTCGGTTACGAAAAGGGTGCCTTTACAGATGCAAAGAGTACAAAGAAAGGTCTCTTTGAACTTGCTGATGGGGGTACTATTTATCTCGATGAAATAGGTGATATGAAATTAGGCACGCAGGCAAAACTCCTGAAGGTTATAGAGAATAAGACCTTCAAGCGAATAGGTGGAATAAAAGACATAACAGTAAATGTGAGGATTATTGCTGCCACAAACAGAAACCTTGAAGAAGCAGTAAAGGATGGTACTTTCAGGGAAGACCTTTATTACAGGCTTAATGTTATTCCTGTAAAACTACCACCTTTGAGGGAAAGGGAAAGAGATGTCCTTATACTGGCAAGATACTTTATTGACCAGTTTAACAAAGAGTTTAAGAAAAATGTAAAAGGCCTTTCTCCTGTTGTAGAGGAAAGGTTTCTTTCCTATCACTGGCCAGGCAATATAAGGGAACTTAAAAACCTTATCGAAAGGATTATGATCCTTGAATCAACGGACCTAATTCTTCCAGAACATCTTCCTTGCGAAGTCAATCCTGTTAATAAAGATAAACAAAAAAAGCCTGTGATAGTGCTTCCAGAAGAAGGGATAGACATTGAAGAGGTCGAAAAGGACCTGATAAAGCAGGCACTTCAGATGACAGGAAATAACCAGACAAAGGCTGCAAAACTTCTCAATCTTTCAAGGGACGCCCTTCGTTACAGGATGCAGAAGTTCGGCCTCCTTTAATTTTTACAGGCTGGCATAAATATTGCTTTCCTACTTGTATGAGGAAAGCTCTTGTTGTTGATGATGAGGCGATAATTCTCTGGTTCTTTGAAAGGGCCCTTAATAAACGTGGCTATCTTGTTGAAATTGCTCGAAATATAAAGGAAGCTCAGGAAAGGCTATCAAAAGAGTGTTTTGATATAGTTATTACTGACCTCAGGATGCCTGGGGGAAATGGCACAGAGCTTATTGGTAAAATGGGTGAAATCACCCAAAAGACAAAAGTTATTGTTTGTTCTGCTTTCGTCAATTCAGAATTATCCGAAATATTAAAGGAAAGGGGTATAAAGGTATTACATAAGCCTTTTAAACTTGATGAACTCGAAGAATTTTTGGAAACAGCCTGATATCTCCCTGCTTTTTTCTTGACAAAAAAATCCCACCTATGATATGAAATCAATACAGCTAAATAGCCTTCATTTTATTTAGTGGCCGAGCCTTCAGCCGTGGTAACCAAAGGGTTTAACCAGGCAAAGAGGATTTATACTCTGAGCACTCGGTTGATTGCTCGGTATAGATGGCGAAATAACAGTTGTAGTTTAAGTAACACTTAAGGGCCTTGCCCTTTTAAAATTCCATTGAGGAGGAAAGAGCATGAAGATTCCAGAGGATCTCAAATATCATAAGGAGCACACCTGGGTTAAAGTAACAGGTAAAAAGGCAATCATCGGCATTACAGACTATGCTCAGGAACAGCTTGGTGATATTGTCTACATTGACCTTCCAGAGGTGGATTCTGAAGTAGAGGCAAATACGGAGTTTGCAGAGATTGAGTCTACAAAGGCAACTTCTTCAGTAATATCTCCTGTCAGTGGTGTTGTCATTGAGGTTAACGAAGACCTCGCAGAGTCTCCAGAGACTATAAATGAAGACCCCTATGGAAAGGGATGGATTGCCAAGGTGGAGATAACAGATGCCTCTGAACTTGATGAATTGATGGATGCCTCTGATTATGCGAGGTTCATCGAAGAGGAGGGCAGATGAGAGTTGTTGTAATAGGTGCAGGTCCTGGGGGATATGTAGCAGCAATAAGGGCAGCTCAACTGGGGGCTCAGGTTACAGTGATTGAGGAAAGGGAGGTTGGAGGGACCTGCCTTAATCTTGGATGTATTCCCACAAAGGCCTATGTGGCAAGCTCTCAGGTTCTTTCTTTGTTGAAGAGGGCTGGAGATTACGGTATTAGTGTAAATGGTGATGTAGTTGCTGACCTTAAAAAGATAGCAGAAAGGAAAGACAAGATTGTAAGCACGCAGGTAAAGGGCATAAGGTCCCTCTTTAAAGCAAGAAACATAGAACTTATCGAGGGAAGGGCTCAACTTGCAGGTGAAAGAAAGGTTAAGGTAATTAAGAAAGATGGAACAGAGCTGGAGATTGATTCTCAGAACATTATAATAGCAACTGGGTCAAGACCAGCCAGTATCCCTGCCTTCCCTGTGGATGGGAAGCGTATTCTCTCAAGCGATGACATGTGGAGCTTATCAGAGATACCCAGAAGCCTGATTATTATAGGAGCTGGAGTTATAGGATGTGAGTTTGCCTGTATATTCAGAGAGCTCGGGACTGAAGTGACAATGGTGGAGCTCCTTCCAAGAGCCCTTTCAACAGAGGATGAGGAAATATCCGAGATAATGGAGAGGGAACTAAAAAAGAAAAAGATAAAACTTTATACTTCTGTAAAAGTAGAGTCTGCCACACCATCTGAAACAGGTGTTACCCTTAACCTTTCCGATGGTAGTGTGCTATCAGCAGAAAAGGTCCTTGTCTCTATTGGAAGGGCTTTTAATTCTGAAGACCTCGGTCTTGAAAAAATAGGAATAGAAAAAGGGCCAAAGGGAGAGATCAGGGTAAATGAAAGGATGGAGACAAATGTAAAAGGTATTTTTGCCATTGGAGATGTTACAGGTGGTATACTTCTTGCGCACGTAGCATCAAAGGAAGGACTTGTGGCAGCAAGGAATGTCTGTGGTGGAGATGAGAGGATAGATTATTCTGTTGTGCCTGCAGCAATATTTACCTCTCCTGAGATCGCCTCAGTAGGCCTCAGGGAATTCCAGGCAAAAGAAAAAGGGATTCCTGTTGTTACAGGGACATTTCAGTACAGGACCCTTGGAAAGGCCCATGCAATGGGTGAAATAACAGGCCTCTTTAAGATAGTTGCAGATGCAAAAACAGACAGGATTCTCGGCGTTCATATTATTGGTGCTCATGCCTCTGACCTGATTCATGAAGGTGCCCTTGCCATTAAGGCAGGTTTAAAGGTGAAAGACCTTGCTGAACTCATTCATGCCCATCCAACCCTTGCAGAAGGTCTTATGGAGGCTGCAGAGGATGTCCATCACATGGCAATCCACAAATAGCTTGAATATTGGTGGTGAAGGAAGAGTTAAGGTGGAGAAGTAAAAGTTGCAGTACTATTTATTGCCTGATCTTTTTGTCACATAAACTTCTGTTCTATATCCTGAGGTGTTATAGGATCACCAAATATCCGGGAAAGGGTCTTCAGTAAAAATGGGATGGTTTCAAAATATTCCAAAAGAAAAAAAGGATAGTCTTTTTGAGCTTTATATCCTCTTAAAGACAATTGACCGATTTTTTGTAATAGAAAATCTCTCTATTTCTGATAGAGATCATCCTAATAGAAATTTTTACGATGAGCTCCTTGTTGCAAAAGATGTAATCTTGAGAATTATAAGCATAATAGAATCCCTGATCCCTGAAGATGAAAAGAACTCATACTGGTTCAGAAAATATGCAGAGCAGAGGTTTGCAAACAATGTCCTTCGCGATACCTTAAGGGAAGAGCTTTATAGACAGGATTCTCCAGAAAAAGGACTCCTCCTTCTATATGATACCTTTGTCAACATAAAGACCCTTATTTTTGACCTCCTCAAGACCCAGAACATTCCTTACATTAGTTATAAAAATATAGGAGACCTCCTCTCAAGAGAGATAAGGGAGAATCAATACTTTAACCCCTTTAAAAGGCCATTAATCATAGAAATTGATACGATAGAAAATGAGAAGATAGCTGATACAGTTAAGGCAATAGAGGATAAAACTCTAAAGAGATATGTATCTATTTCCCTTATAGCCCTTCTCAGAATCCTGAAGATTCTCAGATATGTTGTTACAGATTCTTCTGAACAGGCTGTTGTTAATAAAAGCATTGCGATACTCTTTTTCCTCAGGAGCGAGCTCGAAGACCTCAGGCGATTTTTTGAGAATGCTCCATTACAGATTGAGGGGAAGTTGTCAGCGGAAGGAACAGCTGGAGACCTGATGAGTCTTATGAAAGGTCTTTCTTATCAAATATCAATGGAGATAAAGAGGGTCTATCTTCAGGAGATGAGGGACATTACAAGAAGGACAGGCCAGAAGAGACAGCGTGGCAGGATAGAAAATAGCGCAGGGATAATAAAGAACTTGACAGAGCAAGGCATAATCCAGATAGCCCAGATATTCAATCCTGATTTAAGAGGTGAAGAGCTCTTTCCATCTTTTGTTACAAAGAAACAGCTTTCATTAAAGCTGAGGGAAGATATAGCAGTTATGCACAGGTTAGTTAGTTCGGTTCTCGAAGAAAGGCAGGCAAAAGTAACAGTTTCAGAGTCTTCAACTGTTACTTCGCCACCAACTGATAATAGAATCAGTTCTCGAAATAGCAAACTTATAGCCCTGAGAGATTACATCCACTATTTCCAGAGCTTTACAAACAGGCTTCTCAGATATGATGACTTTGAAGAGTTTTCTAATTTTATAGAAGAGATTTTGAAGTATATTGAAGATAGCACTGCCTCTTCAGGAACTGAGATGAAGTTCTATGAGAGGCTTGCCCATTTTAAGATATTTCTCGAGACCCTGTTGAGACAGGTCTCCCAGAGGGAAGAACTTATTGGAGAAAATCTCGATGAAGAAAGGGTCATGGCTATAGTGGAGAGTTTTTTAAAGAAGGAGTAAAAGGTTTGGTGGAGAAGTAACAGGTTATGGTATAATGAAGGCAATACTATTTGATTTTTTTGGAGGATGAAATTATGAGTGAGATTTTAGATATTTATGCACGAGAGATCCTTGACTCAAGGGGAAATCCTACTGTAGAAGTTGAGGTATTAGTTGGAAGTGGTGCTGTTGGAGTTGCCAGGGTACCTTCCGGTGCCTCTACTGGTCAGAATGAGGCCCTTGAATTAAGGGATGGTGGAAAGAGATATCACGGAAAGGGTGTCCTCACTGCAGTAAAGAATATCATGGAAGAGATAGCACCAAGGCTCAAAGGTATGGAATGCCTTGAGCAGAGAAAGATTGATAAATTATTAATTGAACTTGATGGTACACCGAATAAATCAAGACTTGGTGCAAATTCCATTCTTGGTGTTTCTATGGCTGTGGCACGGGCAGGAGCTCAAGATTGCGGGCTGCCTCTGTACAGATACCTTGGTGGTGCTAATGCAAAGACCCTGCCTGTTCCTATGATGAACATAATTAATGGTGGTGTCCATGCTGATAATAATCTTGACATTCAGGAGTTCATGATAGTCCCTGTAAGGTTTGATAGTTTCAGAGAAGCCCTGAGGGCTGGCTCTGAGATATTCCAGAGCCTTAAAAAGATATTAAAGAAGGAAGGCCTTTCTACAGCAGTAGGGGATGAAGGTGGATTTGCACCAAACCTTAAGAACAACACAGAGGCGATTTCCTTCATAATGAAGGCAATAGAGGAGGCTGGCTACAAACCAGGTGAGGAGGTTTTTGTAGCCCTTGATGTGGCCGCCTCAGAGCTTTATGAAAAGGGACTTTACAGATTTGAGGGAAAGACCATATCTTCTGAAGAACTTATAGGTTTCTATGAGACCCTGATAGATAAGTTTCCCATTATTTCTATTGAAGATGGCCTTTCTGAGCTTGACTGGTCAGGCTGGGAGATTCTCACAAAGAGGCTTGGTGGAAGGATTCAGCTCGTGGGAGACGATATATTCGTAACAAATCCTTCTTTGATCTCAAAGGGTATAAGGCTTGGCATAGCAAACTCTGTTCTCATAAAACTCAATCAGATAGGTACAGTTTCAGAGACCCTTGATGCAATAGAGATTACCAAAAAGGCTGGATATACTGCTGTTGTATCCCACAGGTCTGGTGAGACCGATGATACAACCATAGCAGACCTTTCAGTTGCTTCGAACACTGGTTTTATCAAGACAGGCTCTCTCTCCAGAGGTGAGAGGATAGCAAAATACAACAGGCTCCTGAGAATAGAAGATGAGCTTGGAGGCTCAGCCTATTATCCAGGACTTGAGGCATTTTATAATTTAAAAAGTAAAAGTTTCGTGGCGAAGTAAGGTAATGAGCCTTTTACAGAGACAGGTAATATCGGAGAGGAAGAAGAAGAGACTTATCTTCTACACAATTTTTATCATTGCCCTATTTTATATTGCTATGAACCTTGTAGGTGAAAATGGTTTTTTTAAATACATTGAATTAAAAAATAGAAAGGCCCGACTCGAAAAAGAGATTGCCGAACTCCTTGATGACAACAGGAGACTTCGTGCCCAGATAGAGGCCCTTAAAAGTGACCCTTTTTATATAGAAAAGCAGGCAAGGGAAGAGTTCGGCCTTGCCGGGCCTGATGAATATATATTTGAATACGAAAATCCATCTGCTCCTTCTTGGTGGCGAGGTAACAGTTCACCACCAGCTTTTAACTCCTTACCAAAAAGGTAATGCCCCTTTATCTTTCCATCCTGTGGCACATGCACCAGCCCTATTACAAAGACCCCTTTAAGGGAACCTATGTTCTTCCATGGGTCAGGCTTCACGGTACGAAGGACTATCTTGACATGGTCGCAATTCTGGACGAATACCCTCGAGTGAAGCAGAACTTTAATCTTGTCCCATCACTCCTTGAACAGCTCATAGATTATATAGAAAACAATGCAAGGGATGAATTTCTTAATGTAACCCTCAAAGACCCATCAGAGCTTTCACATGGAGAATTGGTCTTTATACTCGAAAACTTCTTTCTCGCCAACTGGCACACCATGATTAAACCCTTTCCGAGATACAATGAACTACTCCAGAAGAGGGGATGCTCTGTCAATAAAGAAAGCCTTTCAAGGGCAGTGAGGTATTTCTCCGAGCAGGATATAAGGGACCTCCAGACCCTCTTTAATCTCGTCTGGATAGATCCATTTTTTAGAGAAAGTGATAAAGGATTAAAAGAGCTTATCAAAAAGGGCTCAAACTTCACAGAGGAAGAAAAGCATTATGTCATAAAAAAACAATTTGAGATATTGCGAGCCATAATACCAAAGTATAAAGAGGTCTATGAAAGGGGCCAGATAGAACTTTCTGTGAGCCCCTTTTATCATCCAATCCTTCCACTTCTTTACGATACTAACTCTGCCATTATCAGTTCACCAGGGATTAAACTTCCTTCAAGAAGGTTTTCTGCTCCAGAAGATGTGGAGGCACAGGTGCGGATGGCCCTTGAGTACTTCAGCTCGATTTTCGGTAAAAGACCTTCAGGCCTGTGGCCTTCTGAAGGAGCTATAAGTGAAGAGGTTATAAGAATACTTACCAGACTTGGAATAAAGTGGTGCGCCTCTGATGAGGAGGTTCTTGGAAGGTCTATAGGAGCTGTATTGAGGGATCAATCAGGAGGCCTTAAGGAGCCATCCCTTCTTTACAGGCCTTATTATTTTGAAGAAATGAGCATTATCTTCAGAGACCACAGGCTTTCTGACCTTATAGGTTTTGTCTATTCAGGATGGCGCGGAGATGTGGCAGTAGAGGATTTAATATCACAGCTCAGATGGATTCACAGGAGACTGGATGGGAGGCCCTATCTTGTTTCTATCATAATGGATGGAGAGAATGCCTGGGAGTATTATCCCAATGATGGAAGGGATTTTCTTAATACCCTTTACAGGAGAATCTCCTCTGAGGAATGGATAGAGACCATAACAATCTCAGAATATCTGGATAGATTTGGAGATATATGGAGAGATCAGAGATTAAACAAAATAGTTCCTGGCTCATGGATAAATGCCAATTTCAATGTATGGATTGGTCATGAAGAGGATAACCTTGCCTGGGAGCATCTCAAAGAGGCAAGGGACGAGCTTGTAAGATTTGAGAGAGAACATCCAGGGACTGATACCACATCTCACTGGAAACTTATTTACGCCGCCGAGGGGAGTGACTGGAACTGGTGGTATGGTGATGAGCATGTCTCAGAAACCCAGGAGGAATTTGATGAACTCTTCAGGGCAAATCTCCTTAAGGTTTATCAGCTCATAGGGAAAGAGCCTCCTTCGAGTCTCCTGATTCCTATCCTGAAAGAAGAGAGGGCAGTGGAACCCTCTATAGCAATAAGGGGATTTATAACACCGAGGCTTGATGGCTATGTAAGCAGTTATTTTGAATGGCTCCACGCTGCCTCAATAGATGTATACCGTTCAGGTGGCAGTATGCACAAGACAGAGACCCTCATAGAGAAAGTCTATTATGGATTTGACAGGGATGCCCTTTACATAAGGCTTGATGGAAAGAACTCCATGTCTGAGCTTCTATCTCAATTTGTAGTAATAGTAAAATTCCTTGAACCTGATGGCATAAAATTTATGGTAAAACAGAAGTCAGAGGTCAGAAGTCAGAGGTCAGATTTTAAGGAAAATTTTTCCTCAGACTCTGAGCTCCGAGCTCCGACCTCTGACCTCCGTTCCGAGCTCCGACCTCTGACCTCTGATGTCTGTTTTGGTATAGGTCAGGTTCTTGAGATTGCCATTCCTTTTAGCCTCCTTGGAGTGAAGGAAAACGATGAGATAGGCTTTATCATTCTCCTCGGAAAAGCTGACACACCTGATGAGGTTATTGAAAGGATACCCCTCAGAGGACACATAAAGGTTACAGTCCCTGGCCCTTATTTCGAAGCAATCATGTGGCAGGTTTGATACAATGTTGGTGGCGAAGTAAGAGTTGAGGATTGGCAAGGCCCTCACATGGCTAATGGAGAAATATAAAAAAATTAAATAAACCTTTTTCTTGACATTTAGTACAGAATTTGATAGATATTAAGTAAGTTTTCCCGAAAACCCGAATAAGGGTGGCATGGCTGGCTTTGAGGCAAAATTTCACGGGTCTTGGCAGGGAGGGGCTGTCCTGAAGACAGCCACGGCAGATAAATTAAAAATGAGGAATAAAGAGGTAATGAAGCCATTGATTTTAAAACAAGGTAGTTTAAATTTTGCCGAGAAGTCAGTCATGCCATGCTCTTTTGGAAAAACTAAACTGTTACTGTATAAATTTAATCTTCTAACTTAAAGGAGGTTGCCATGGCAGTATCGAGAAGGGAATTTTTAAAGCTTTCAGGTGGAGGTCTTTTACTTGGTGCTCTCAGTATTGACCTCACACCTGTTAAGTCTTATGCCCAAACCCTGAGGATAAAAAATGCAAAAGAGACCCTCACGATATGTCCTTACTGCTCTGTTGGATGCGGGATAATAGTCCACAGTAGAGATGGAAAGGTTATAAATACAGAGGGAGACCCTGACCATCCGATAAATGAAGGGACCCTCTGCTCAAAAGGTCAGTCCCTTTACCAGATAGTTAATAATCCTGTGAGGATCACAAAACCCCTTTATCGTGCACCTTATGCAAAGGAGTGGAAGGAGGTCTCCTGGGACTGGGCCCTTGACCAGATTGCCAGGAGGATAAAGGATACCCGTGACAGGACCTTCAAGATCACCTCAAGGTCAAAGGTCAAGGAGAAACAGCCTGACGGTACAGAGGTCGAGGTTGAGAAGGAATTTGTCGTTAATAGATGTGATGGCATTGCCCATGTTGGTAGCGCTGCCCTTGACAATGAGGAATGTTATATCCTCCAGAAACTTCTCCGCTCATGGGGGCTTGTCTACATAGAACACCAGGCCCGAATATGACACTCGCCGACTGTGGCGGCTCTGGCAGAGTCGTTCGGTCGCGGTGCAATGACAAATCAATGGAATGATTTCAAGAACGCTGATGTGATTCTCGTGATGGGTGCAAACCCTGCAGAGAACCATCCCATATCAATGAAATGGATCATGAAGGCAAAGGAGAGGGGAGCAAAGCTCATAGTTGTTGACCCGAGATTCACAAGGACTGCTGCAAAGGCAGATATATACTGTCCTATCCGTTCTGGCACTGATATAGCCTTCCTTGGTGGAATGATTAACTACATACTCCAGAACAATCTCTATTTCAAGGAATATGTTGTTAACTATACGAATGCCTCGTATCTTGTGAACCCTGAGTTCAAAGGTCCTGGTGAGCTCGATGGCGTATTTTCAGGTTATGACCCGAAGACAAGGAAATATGACAAGAAGACATGGTCATACCAGCTCGATGAAAATGGGATTCCTAAGAAGGACCCTACACTGAAAGACCCCCATTGTGTATTCCAGCTTCTTAAGAAACATTATTCCCGCTATACCATTGATACAGTAGCAAAGATAACAGGTGCACCAAAGGAGAAGATCCTCGAGGTCTATAAGACCTATGCCTCAACAGGTAAACCTAATAGGGTCGGCACAGAGCTTTATGCCATGGGATGGACTCAGCATACAGTAGGAACTCAGATAATTCGTGCAATGGCGATAATTCAGCTTCTTCTCGGAAATATCGGAATGGCAGGTGGTGGAATAAATGCCTTAAGGGGTGAGTCGAATGTCCAGGGCTCAACAGACCACGGGCTCCTCTTCCATATCCTTCCAGGTTATCTCCCTGTTCCAACAGCATCACTTACAGACCTGAATAAGTATATAGAAAAACATACTCCTAAGACAAAGGACCCGAAGAGTGTAAACTGGTGGTCAAACAGGAATAAATACATTGTGAGCTATCTCAAGGCTATATGGGGTGATAAGGCAACAAAGGAGAATGACTTTGGCTATGCCTGGCTTCCAAAACTCGATGAAGGACAGAATTGCTCATGGCTTGTCCTCTTTGATGAGATGCTTAAGGGTAAATTTGAAGGATTCTTTGCCTGGGGACAGAATCCTGCCTGCTCTGGAAGCAATGCTGGAAAGGTGAGAAAGGCCTTAGCAAAACTCAAATGGATGGTCAATGTAAACCTCTTCGAGAATGAGACAGGCTCATTCTGGAAGGGCCCCGGGATGAAACCCGAGGAGATCCAGACAGAGGTCTTCTTCCTGCCCTGTGCATCATCTGTTGAGAAGGAAGGGAGCATTACGAACTCAGGAAGGCTTGCCCAGTGGAGGTACAGGGCTGTTGAGCCACCTGGAGAGGCAAGGCCTGATGCTGAGATAATAAATGAACTCTACTTCAGAGTGAAGAAACTCTACCAGAAAGAGGGTGGTAAGTTCCCTGAGCCAATACTCAATCTCACATGGAACTACGGAGAAAAGGGCCCTGATGGAAAGATAAAGAAGGTGAATACCCATCTTATTGCTAAAGAGATAAATGGATATT
>Ga0272445_1000815_pt1 | contig 26740 bp, 34 predicted proteins | sample YNPCB0031_FD_194404 | JGI IMG/M metagenome (GOLD analysis project Ga0272445, IMG submission 194404) | Hot spring sediment microbial communities from Yellowstone National Park, WY, United States - YNP-CB-003-1 | ecosystem: Environmental > Aquatic > Thermal springs > Hot (42-90C) > Sediment... | reverse complement strand
GAAGGTTATACACCTCGTTGATCTGAAGGAGATAGAAGAATGAAGATAGAGGAATTAAAACCCGCTCCAGGCAGTAAGAAAAAGAAAAAGAGAGTGGGCCGTGGAATAGGCTCAGGTCATGGAAAGACCTCTACAAAAGGTCATAAAGGTCAGAAGGCAAGGTCAGGTGGTGCAAAGGGCCCTGGATTCGAAGGCGGTCAGATGCCTCTGCAGAGGAGACTCCCGAAGCGAGGATTTACAAATGCACCTTTTAAAAAGGAGTATGCTATTTTGAATCTGAGAGATATCGACAAGCTTGGTCTGAGCGAGATAACACCCGAGATTCTTATAGAAAAGGGTGTCATAAAAAAGCTCAAGAATGGATTAAAGATTCTTGGAGATGGGACAATAAGCAGGCCTGTTAAGATAAAGGCCCATGCCTTTAGTGCCTCTGCAATTGAAAAATTAAAGGCAGTTGGTGCAACTTTTGAGGTGATTACCCGTTGAGGTTTTTTGAAGTTATCCAGAATATATTCAAGGTTGAGGAGCTAAAAAATCGTATAATCTTCACGCTCCTCATGCTTATTGTATACAGAATTGGTGCCCATATTCCCACTCCAGGGATTAATGGTGAGGCCCTTAGCAGATTCCTTACCGAGCGTGGTGGTGCCCTTATGGGCTTTTTTGACATGTTTTCAGGTGGTGCCCTCTCAAGACTTACAATATTTGCTCTCGGGATTATGCCTTATATAAGTGCATCGATTATACTTCAGCTCCTGACAGTAGTGATTCCTGCCATTGGAAGACTGGCAAAAGAAGGAGAGTATGGAAGAAAAAAGATAGTCCGTTATACCAGATATGGAACGGTAATAATAAGTGCGATTCAGTCATTCTTTATAGCAGTAGGACTTGAGACAATGTCTCAAGGTGAATTCATCCAGAACCCTGGATGGTCCTTCAGGCTTCTTACAATGATTACCCTTACATCTGGAACTGCCTTTATAATGTGGCTTGGTGAGCAAATAACAGAGCGAGGGATTGGTAATGGTATATCCCTTATTATATTTGCTGGCATAGTTGCTCGAATGCCGAATGCGGTCTTAAATACAATAAGATTGATCAAGACAGGAGAACTCTCTTTACTATTTATAATATTTCTGCTCTTTTTGATGGTTGCTGTTGTTGCTGGAATAATATATATAGAAAGGGGACAGAGAAAGATACCTATTCAATATGCAAAAAGGGTTGTTGGAAGAAAGGTCTATGGTGGTCAGAGCACCCATCTGCCTTTAAAGATAAATACCTCAGGAGTAATACCACCTATATTTGCATCATCGATTATTATGTTTCCTGCAACCATAGCAGGATTTGCTGGAATCCCGTGGATTCAGGGTGTGGCAAAACAACTTTCGCCAGGAACTATTATCTACACAATACTATATGTAGGTCTCATATTCTTCTTTGCATATTTCTATACAGCCATAATCTTCAATCCCGTTGACATTGCTGACAATCTCAAAAAATATGGAGGATTTATACCTGGCATCAGGCCAGGTCAGAAGACCTCAGAATATATATACAGGGTTTTAAGCAGGTTGACCTTTGTAGGAGCTGTTTATCTCTCAATCGTATGTATATTACCTGAGATACTAATTAAAAAGGCAAACGTACCATTTTATTTTGGTGGCACATCCCTTCTGATAGTTGTTGGTGTGGCCCTTGATACGGTTTCGCAGATAGAGGCCCATCTTGTCACAAGGTCTTATGAGGGTTTTTTGAGAAAGGGAAGATTGAGGGGAAGGAGAGGTTAAAATTTGAGATTCTCTTTTGTTACCAGCTTTCATATCGTCACTGTTACTTACGCCACCAATAGAAATGATAATATTGAAATCAAAACAAGAGATAAAACTTATTGAAAAGGCCTGTAGAATTGCAGCAGAGGCCTTAGAAATGCTTGCTAGCCTTATAAGGCCAGGTATAAAGACAAAAGAGCTTGAAGAGTATGCAGAGGCTTTCATAAAGGCTAAGGGTGCTTTCCCTGCCTTTAAAGGCTACAGGGGGTTCCCGGCAAGCATATGTGTTTCTATAAATAATCAAGTTGTTCACGGGATACCCTCTCAGAGGGTGATTGAAGAAGGTGATATAGTAAGTATAGACCTTGGAGTTCTCTATGAAGGATACTATGGAGATGCTGCTCGTACCTATGCTGCAGGCAAAATAGGAGAGCTTCAGAGGAAGCTCCTTGAAGTGGCAGAGAGGGCCCTTTATATAGGCATTGAGAAGGCAAGGGCTGGTAACAGGATTGGGGATATTTCTGCTGCTATCCAGAGTTATGTAGAGTCAAATGGTTTTTCCGTTGTGAGGAATTTTGTTGGCCACGGGGTGGGAAAATTTCTGCACGAAGAACCGCAGGTGCCAAATTTCGGAAAACCTGGAAAGGGCCCGAGACTTAAAGAAGGGATGACCATAGCAATTGAGCCAATGGTAAATACAGGTTCTCCTGATGTTATGGTTCTTGATGATGGATGGACTGTTGTTACTGCTGATGGTGGCTATTCAGCCCATTTTGAGCATACTGTAGCCATTACAAAGAATGGAGCGGAAATCTTGACTAAATTGAATTAAAAAGGTATAATGCAAAGTTGCCCAAAGAAGAAAGCATAGAGGTTCAAGGGACTGTAGTTGAGGTTCTACCCAATGCCATGTTCAGGGTGGAACTGGAGAATGGCCAGGTTGTGCTGGCTTATATATCTGGCAAGATGAGGATGCATTTTATCAGGATTTTACCAGGAGATAAAGTTCTTGTGGAACTTTCTCCTTATGATTTAACAAAGGGAAGAATTACATATCGCTTTAAATAATTTTAATCAGTGGCTAAAGGAACAGTTAGAGCTTTAAAAAACGGAGCTGGTACTGTTACCTAAGCTCCAGAAGAGGTGTAGAGAATGAAGGTAAGGTCATCGGTAAAACCAATATGTTCAAAATGTAAAGTTATAAAGAGAAAAGGTGTTGTAAGGATTATATGTGAGAATCCAAAGCATAAACAGAGGCAGGGATAATTCCTGACTCTTCTTTTGAGACTGATAGGTGGCGAAAGTAACAGCCCCCGTGGGGGTATGGAATATTTTGAAGGAGTAAGAAATGGCAAGGATAGCAGGTGTAGATTTACCAAAAAATGAGAGGGTAGAGATTGCCCTTACAAGGATATTCGGTATAGGGAGGTCTTTATCCAATAAGATACTGAGAGAAACAGGGGTAAATCCTGATACAAGAGTGAAGGACCTTAAAGATGATGAAATAGTGAAGATAAGGTCTGTTATTGAGAGGGATTATAAGGTTGAGGGTGAGTTGAGAAGAGAGATTGCTATGAATATCAAGAAACTTATAGATATGGGTTGTTACAGGGGCATAAGGCATAAGCTCGGATTACCTGTCTGGGGGCAGAGGACAAGGACAAACGCAAGAACTCGCAAAGGTCCAAGGAGGGCAGCGGTAGGCAAGAAGAAGGAGGCATAAAATGGCTCAGAAGAAAAGAGGGGCAAAAAAAGAGAAAAAACATGTAACATCTGGAATTGCCCATATACAGGCAACATTTAACAATACTATTGTTACCATTACAGACCATAATGGAAATGTCCTTACATGGGCATCTGCTGGAAGTCTTGGCTTTAAAGGTTCAAGGAAGGGTACACCTTATGCTGCTCAGGTAGCAGCAGAGGCTGCTGCAAAGAAGGCAATGGAGCTGGGTGTGAGGCAGGTTGATGTTCATGTTAAAGGTCCTGGTGCTGGAAGAGAATCAGCCATCAGGGCATTACAGGCTGCAGGACTCGATATAGTACTTATAAAGGATGTGACACCAGTGCCTCACAATGGCTGCAGGCCCCCAAAGAGAAGAAGGGTATAAAGGAGGCTGAGATAGAATGGCTCGATATACACAAGCAGTATGCAGACTTTGTAGAAGAGAAGGAGAAAAGCTTTTTTTAAAGGCCGACAGGTGTTATACAGATAAGTGTGCCCTCGAGAGGAGGAAGTATCCTCCAGGACAGCACTGGCAGAACAGGCCTAAACCATCTGACTACGGTCTTCAATTAAGAGAAAAGCAGAAGCTCAAAAGGATCTATGGTGTTCTGGAAAGGCAGTTCAGGAGATATTTTGAGATAGCTTCGAAGAAAAAAGGTGTGACAGGTGAGGCCCTGATGCAACTTCTTGAGACGAGGCTTGACAATGTCGTCCAGAGACTTGGTTTTGCCACTGGTATAAGGAGCGCAAGGCAGATTGTCAGTCACGGGCATGTCCTTGTGAATGGAAGAAAGGTTAACATTCCTTCTTACAATGTAAAACCAGGAGATATAATAGAGATAAAAGAAAAAAGTAAGAACCTCGAAGTGATAAAGGAGAGCCTCGAAAAGGCACAGCATAGGGGAATACCTTCATGGCTTGAATTAGATGCTCAGAATATGAGGGGTAAGGTTTTAAGAATACCTTCGAGAGAAGAGATACCCGTCACAGCTCGTGAACAATTAGTGGTAGAGCTATACTCTAAATAAAAGGCTTCAGCCTGAAGCCTCTACTAAGGAGGTTCTATGAATCTAAGAAAAAAAGGTTTTCAACTTCCACAGAGAATAAAGTTTGATGAAGATACATTAACCCCAACATTTGGAAGGCTTGTTGCCGAACCCTTCGAGAGGGGTTATGGAATAACCATAGGTAATGCCCTCAGACGGGTTCTTCTCAGTTCTATTACTGGAGCTGCTGTTACAGCAGTGAAGATAAAGGGTGTCCTTCACGAATTCTCATCTATAGATGGAGTAAAAGAGGATGTTGTTGATATAATCCTGAATGTTAAGAAGATAAGGCTTAAGATAAATGGAGACGGGAAAAAGATCGGGACTATTGTGGAAAAGGGCCCAAAGATTGTGACAGCAGGGGATATTAAAGTTGACAGTTCTGTTGAGATATTAAATCCAGATCAGCCAATCGCAACCCTTGACAAAGGCATAACCTTTGAGATGGAGCTTTACATGAAAAAAGGAAAGGGCTATGTTCCTCAGGAGGTTAATAAAGAAGAGGACTATCCAATTGGGGTTATAGCTATTGATTCCCTTTTCAGTCCTGTGAAAAAGGTCAATTTCTGGGTTGAAAAGGCAAGGGTTGGCAGGTCAACAGATTATGATAAACTTATTATGGAGGTTACTACCGATGGTAGTATAACACCTGAAAGGGCTATCTCAGAGGCAGCTGGTATACTTGTTGAACATTTTGACCTTTTTATATTAGAAGAAGACGCCATATACCCTATGGACGAGACAGCTCGTGCCTCTGCTCAATCAGGAAATTCTTCTATTAATTTAAACCTTCTTAAAAGCATAGATGAACTGGAGCTTTCTGTAAGGGCTCAGAACTGTCTTAAAAATGCAAACATCCACACAATAGCTGACCTTGTCCAGAAGCAGGAGCACGAGATGCTTAAAATAAAAAACTTTGGCAGGAAATCCTTGAATGAGATAAAAGAAATTTTAAGAAGCATGGGGCTTGAGCTCGGAATGAAGATAGACATGGAGGCCCTTAAAGAGCTTCAACGGTCGGGAGGTAAAAGTAATGCGTCATAAAGTTGATGGAAGACTTTTTGGAAGACCAGCAAATCAGAGGAAGGCCCTGTTGAGGAATCTTGTTGCGTCACTTATAGAGCATCAAAGGATAGAGACAACCGTGCCGAAGGCCAAGGAGGCAAAAAGGATAGCTGAAAGATTGGTGAGCCTTGCTATAAAAGGAGACCTTGCATCGAGGAGACTTGCTATGAGTTATTTGCCAAACAGGAGACTTGTGAGCCAGCTATTTAAAGATATTGGGCCGAGATTTGCGGGAAGAAATGGTGGCTATTTGAGAATAGTGAGGACTCGGAGAAGGGTCAATGACAGGGCAGAACTGGCAGTTCTTGAGTTTGTGGATTATGAAGATATAAAGAAAAAAGAACAGGAGAAGACTAAGGCGGTCCAGGAGAAATGAGGGATATACTGATAATATTATTAGTCTTTGCTATATATCTTGTTCTACAGCTAATAGTGTTTCCTAAACTCGGTCTTCCTACCTGAGGAAGACCATCAAAGGGTTCGGGAAACTCGAAGTACTGTTCTATTCATCAGAAAAAATAGATTCCAGCAATTCAGTTTTTTTATTCACATAGTCAATAAGAGCCCTTTCTCTTTCCTTTAATTTAAAGAGCTCATCACTTATATTAATGCTCGCAAGGATAGCGGCCTTTAAAGGTGGCATATTGGGTGCATCCTTCAAAATCTCTTTGATTCTGGAGTCAACAAAATTAGCAAGTTCCTTGAGGTATTCCTGAGAGCCCTCGCCTTTAAGGATATATTTCTGACCTAAAATAGATACCTCAACCCTTACCTTCTCAAATTCGACTTCCCTATTAGATGTTTCTATCTTCATATATCGAGTTCTTCTAACTCTTTCAGGATCTCTTCTATCTCTCGTTTAAAAGAGTCCTTTTCTCTCTTGAGACTTTCAATTTCAAGGGCCTGCCTCTTTACTTCCTTTTCAAGTTCTTCAATCCTCTGGAGAAGTTTGAGATTTTCACTTTTCAGTCTTTTTGCCTTTTCTATAAACTTAATGATCTTTTCGCTAAACTCCTTCAGGTCTGCCTGAGGAGGATTATCAATAGCATCAATCCTCTCTCCATCTCTGTCGAATAAATCCTTTTTCATAGTCATAAAATACCAGAAGAGACTATCTTCATGCAAGGGTAACTGTTACTTTTGCTACTCAAAGAGTGATATACTACTTATATGAAGTTCCAACTGTTACTTCGCCACCACATCTCCATAATCTTTTTTTGCTTTATTGTTGTGCTCTATTGCCATGTCTCTCCCTCTTATGCCTTTACGTCTGCTGCAACTGTTACTTGCACCGCCAACGATTCAGCATCTCAATTATATAAGGAGGGTGCTGAGACGAAAATAGACTTTAAGATTGAAGACCTTAAAAGTCTTCAAAAGACATTGCTTTCAATTCAAAGGACCTTAACCTTTATTGCGAACGAAACAGTAGATGAGAATTCTAAGAAGCTCCTCGAGAGATTGAATTATCTTGAGGATTGTAACGAGATTAAAGACCTTATTCTTTACTGGAAAGGTCTGCTCTTAATGGCCCTTTCTTATAATGAAGCAGAAAAGACCTTTGATAAATTACTCGGAATATGTCAAAAAAATGTATGCTCCCCTCTAATCTTGAAAAAGGCATGGTTAAATTTGATAGAAATAAAACTCCTTGACAACAGGTCTGATGCCATCTCCCAACTTGAAAGATATGTCAATCTCTATCCAGAGGATGATTATGCAATATATCTCCTTGCCTATCTTTACAGGCAAGAAGGTAAAGACGCCCTTTCATTGTATAAAAGGCTCTATGTAAAAAATAGCAGTTATATGAGATTCATAGATAAAGAGATAAATCCAGAGATACTTAACCATGAAGAATTTCAGGAAAAGGTCAGAAGCTTAATGGCAAGGGCTCAATATGAAGAGGCGGAGAGATTGGTCAGGGAGAGGCTTGAAAGGGAAAGGTCTGCAACGGTTACTTTCGCCAGTATTAACAGAGAGGCTTTAATGAGATTGCTCGGGACTATATATTTCAGACAGAAGAGATATGCTGAAGCAGCAAGGGTATTCGAGAACTCAAAGGAATACTATCTCCTTGCCTTATCCCTTCTCCGAGCTGGTAAGAATGAAGAGGCAAATAAAGTAATAGAAAAATTAATAAGGTCAAAGGACAGAAGGGTTGTACCTGTTGCCATTGCCTATGCAAGGAGCCTGAGAGATAGAGGAGAGATAGGTGCTTCTATTAAATACCTTAAGGAGCTTTTAAAGTCCTTCCCCCTTGATTCAGAACAGATTCAGTGGGCAATAGCGTGGACTCATTACATATCAGGAGAGTATGAAGAGGCAAAAAGAGTTCTTATATCACTTAGAGATAAGTACAAAAAGCCTCGCTATGAATACTGGCTTCTGAGGGCAGAAGAAAGGTCTTCAGGCGTTAGGCTGAAGAAAAATAATTCCTTAAAGGAAACTTCAGCCTTCAGCCTTCAGCCTTCAGCCTGTAGCCTATGGCCTGCAGCCTGTGCTACTCCACCAGCTCCGACCTTCTCGCATATTAGAATAAAAAGAGCCCATATATTCATGGAGCTGGGTCTCAAGGATGAAGCAATAGAGGAGCTTTCCATTCTTATTAATAGATGTCTTCCACCTGTTACCTCACCAGAGGTAGAGATAATAAGGCTGTTAAGTAAAGCTGGAGAAAGTAACAGTTCAGGAGAATTTAATGATAAGCAATCTGCTGATGGCGCAAGTAATAGTGCTAATGGCGCAAGTAATAGTACTGATGGCGTAAGTAATAGTTGGGGAGAAAGTAACAGTTGCGGCGACCTTCTTACCAGCATAGGCTCTTTTTACTACAAGACTGGACAATACCACAGGGCTGTGAGCCTTTATTCAAGATTAAAGTCTACACCATCTTTAAAAGATCGGATTGACGATGTCCTTCTCTACCCTGTTGTTTATTCAGACTATATTATTAATGCCTCAAAAAAATACAGTATTGACCCATTCCTTCTCCTTGCCATAGCAAGGGAGGAGAGCAGATATAATCCAGAGGCAATCTCACCCGCTGGTGCTATAGGACTCCTCCAGATTATGCCGTCAACGGCAAGAAGACTTTCTCTGGAAATCAAGAAAGATAATGGATCAGTTGGTGGCGAGGTAGCCGTTGAAGCTCAAAGTTGGCATGCCCTTCTCACAGACCCTGCTTTGAATATCGAGCTCGGGGCCTTTTATCTTAGCAGGCTGATTAAAAGATATGGTGTCCTTAGCTATGCCATTGCAGCCTACAATGCTGGTGAGGCGGCTGTTGACTCATGGCTAAAAAATAATTATTCCGATGAGGATGAGTTCATAGAGGATATCCCTTATGGCGAGACCATAAATTATGTAAAGAGAGTTCTTACTACATACGAGAAATATCTGAGGATATACAGGCAAATGTTACCTTACCAATAGGTCACAAAAGTAGAATACCCGCAACTGTTACTTGCGCCACCAAGATACCCTTGACTTTTTCTTTAAGCATGTGTTATTTATAAACAACTTTCACTGAAGGATTAAGCCACGAAGGCTTAAAGGACCAAGAAGGTCAGACAAAGCCTTTGTGGCTTTTTATTTTTTAGCGAGAGGTGTGATACATGAAGAGGTTCAAGAGATTTTTTGCCAGATTAGAGATAGTTTTTTCTGTGTTCCTTCTATTCGTAAGTCCCCTTATAGCATTTGCCTACCATCCCCTTATAACAGACGACACAGGCACGCAGGGAAGGGGAGGATTCCAGTATGAACTGAATCTTGAATATGGTCATGATAGTGAAGAAGGAGTAAAGACTGATCAATGGACTATCGGTACGACCCTTACCTATGGATTGGTTGATAACCTTGATATTTCAGCAGGAATTCCTTATCTCTATTTAAAGGAGAGGGATGGAGAGGTGATTAAGGAGGATGGGATAGGAGATCTGACCTTTGACATTAAATACAGGTTTTATGAAAAGGATGGGCTGAGGATTGCCTTAAAACCAGGCCTTAGTTTTCCCACAGGTGAATATGAGAGAGGGTTTGGTTCAGGAAGGATAAGTGGAAGGATATTTTTGATAATTGATAAGGAATTTGAGGCTGTAACGCTCTTTTTAAATGGGGGATATATCAGGAATGAGAACAAGGTAGGGGAGAGGAAGGACCTCTGGCATATGAGTCTTGCTGGAGAATACAGATTAATGGAGGGCCTTAAGATAGTCTTAAACACTGGCATAGAGGCGAATCCAGAGAAGGGCTCAAATACCCATCCTGTCTTTTTACTTGGAGGTCTTGTTTATTCTGTAACGGATAGTTTTGACCTCAGTGGTGGAATAAAGACAGGACTTAACAGTGCAGAGACAGACCTGAGTGTCCTTGCTGGAATAACACTAAGGTTTAAATAAACAACTTTTGAACTACTTTCAGGAGGTGCTTTATGCATATACCAGACGGTTATTTGAGTCCTCAGACATATGTCCCCCTTTATGGGGTGAGTGCCTTTTTCTGGGCTATAAGTCTTAAGAAGCTTAGAAGGGTGCTTTCAGAAAAAGAGATACCATATCTTGCAATGGCAGGTGCCTTTTCATTTTTAATCCAGATGTTTAATATCCCGATTCCTGGTGGAACTACAGGTCATGCTGTCGGTGGTGCAATAACAGCTATCCTTTTAGGACCATGGGCTGCTGTAATTGCTATAAGCACTGTGTTGATTATACAGGCCATTGTGTTTGGAGATGGCGGTATAACAGCAATTGGAGCTAATTGTTTTAACATGGCTATTGTTATACCCTTTGTCTCTTACTGGATATTCAGGGCACTGATAGGTCGCCACCAAGTAGCAGGTAAAAATAGGCTGGAAGCTAAAGTTCAGGATGGCTCAAAAAGGGTCTATATTGCTGCCTTTGTTTCTGGATATGTTGGACTTACTGCTGGAGCTATTCTTACTGCTATTGAATTCGGTATCCAGCCCTTGATTGCCCGTGCTCCTGATGGAAGACCTCTTTATGCCCCTTATCCTTTAAAAATAGCTATTCCTGCTATGGCAATAGAACACATGTTATTATTCAGCATCGTTGAAGGAGCTATTACAGCAGCCATCCTCAGATATTTTATAAAACATGAGCCATCATTGGTTTGGTGGCGGAAGTAACAGTTGGCGAAGTAAAGGAGGTGGATGATGTTAACCTCATTTCACTTTGGTGGCGGAAGTAACAGTTGGAGACTTGTAATATTTTTATTAGTTCTTGCAATACTCAGCCCCCTTGGTATTATCCTCCCTGAGGTTTTTAAAGCAGGAGATGCCTGGGGTGAATGGGGGCTTGAGACGATTCAGGAGATGCTGGGTTTTGTGCCCGAGGGCATGAAAAGGCTCGCAGACCTATGGAAGGCACCTGTGCCAGACTATAATCTTGGTGGAGGGGGTTCCCCTCTTGTTGTACAGGTGTTGTCTTATATACTATCAGCCCTCATAGGGATAGGATTAGTAGGAGGTGTCATATTTATTGTCGTACGGCTACAGCAACTGTTACTTGCGCCACCAAAAAACCGCAGGTTAAAGTAGGCTCCTGCCAGAATTGAGGCAAAGGTAACAGTAACTGTTACTTGCGCCACCAATGATGAAAAGCTCATTTATAGATAAGGGACTCAAGTCAGTATCATTTATTAAGGGTGTGATTGGAGTTTTCCCTCAGGATGGACCTTTAAGACAGTGGAGTCCTGAGATAAAGGTTATTTCATCGCTGGTAATTATAATTATGGCCAGCCTTTTTCAGGAGATTGGTTCTGAGCTCGCTTTATCTTTTTTCCTTTTCAGCGTTGTGGTATTTATTACTTTGGTGGCGCAAGGAACAGTCCAGGGTTTAAAGGATTATCTTAAGAGGGTCTTGCCTCTTACTTTATTTTTCGGTCTAATTCTTAGCCTGCCAGGATCCCTGAATATATTTGTTGAAGGAGACCTCGCTATCAGGCTATTCAGCCTGAGGGAAGTAGATATCTGGATATATCACATACCAAAGGATATCGGGATTACCTATCAAGGAATGGAGAGGACTGCTGTCCTAACCCTGAGGGTTTTCAATGCCCTTAGCACAGTCTTTATCCTTCTTAAAACAACTACCTTTGAAGAGATAATCTTAACCCTGAAAAGGTTCAGAATCCCATGGACTTTTCTTCTTATACTCATGCTATCATACAAATATATCCTTATATTTGCAAAGGTAGTAGAGGATTTTTATCTCGCTAAAAAGGCGAGATTCCTTGGACGGGCTGATAGGACTTTTATAGAGAACTGGGTTGCCAGCAGAGTTCATTTTTTATTCAAAAAGACACAGGTGCTATCAGAGGAGATTACCAGTGCAATGAAGGCAAGGGCCATGGGGCTCAGAACCAGGTTTCAGCTGGGAGCGCAAGTAACAGTTGCGGAAGTTTCACAAGCCTATCTGCCTATTTTAGCCTTAAAAAATGTATCTTACACCTACAATGGCAATATCACGGCCCTCCAGAGCATTTCTGTTGAGATAAGGCCCTTTGAGAGGTTTGCCATAGTCGGAGCAAACGGAAGTGGGAAATCAACCCTTCTCAAGGTCATGGCAGGACTCCTTTTGCCATCTTCTGGCAAGGTGGAATTTAAGGGAAAAGAAGTTACAGAAGAATCTCTGAAGGATATGGAATTTCTAAGGCAGTTCAGAGGTGCCATAGGCTTTGTTTTTCAGGACCCTGATGTCCAGCTTTTTTCAGCAACAGTATTAGATGAGCTAATGTATGGGCCATTACAGCTCGGCCTTTCAGAAGAAGAGGCAAGAGAGAGGTCCCTTCAGGTAATGGAACTCCTTGATATAAAGGCATTGAAGGACAGACCTCCTTATATGCTTTCAGGAGGAGAGAAAAAGAGGGTTGCCATAGGTTCTGTCCTTACAATGAATCCTGAAATACTCCTCTTAGATGAGCCCACATCAGGTCTTGACCCAAGAACCCAGTGCAGTCTTGTTGAGCTTATGGTATACCTGAATTCAGAGGCAAAAAAGACTATAGTGGTAGCAACTCATGACCTCAGCCTTGTTCAGGAGCTTGAGATGAGGGTAGCTGTATTAAGTGAAGAACACAGGATTGAAAAGATCGGGTCTGCAGAAGAGATACTCAATGACCAGGAGCTTCTTCTCAAGGTCAATCTTGTTCATGAACATCTCCACTATCATGGAGATAGAGTACACAAACATCTGCATTCTCATTGCTTCTTTCACAGGCATTAAACTGGAGGAAATATATTAGTGGCGAAAGTAACAGTTGAGGAACTAAAAAAACTCGAAATCCTTCTTAAACACTGGTTAGAGCATAACAATGAGCATGCCGAGACATATCTTAAATGGGCTGAAAGGGTACAAGGCTCAGAAATCAGGGATACCCTCGGTTTTGAACGGGCAGATGAACTTTCAGAGATATTCAAACAACTATGGACAAGGACAAAGGCCCTTAATGACCTTTTTGAAATAGCTATAGAGAAATTGAAGTTGTAATTGACACAAACTTTAATGGTTTCTTATACTTTATAAACAAGCTACAGGCTATAGGCGACAGGCGGAAGTGAGATATAGCTCACAAGCGTATAGCGTGGAGCGGATAGCGTAGAGAATAGATATCAGGTGGGTTAGTTACTCCCTACACACTCCACGCTATATGCTATACCTCATCCTGAGGCCTGGAGTCTGAGCACTAATCTAAAGGGAGGTAATCATGGAACTGAAAGGCTCAATAGTAGCAATAGTAACACCATTCAAGAATGGAAAGGTAGACGAAAAAGCCCTCGGAGACCTTATTGAGTGGCATATAAAAGAAGGAACCCATGGAATAGTCCCCTGCGGAACAACGGGTGAATCAGCTACCCTTGATTACGAGGAACATTACAGGGTGATTCAATTTACCATAGAGGTAGTAAGGAAGCGAATACCTGTCATTGCGGGAACGGGTGCAAACTCAACAGATGAGACTATAATGATTACAAAAAAGGCTGAAGAATATGGTGCTGATGCAGCCCTTCTTGTGACACCCTATTATAACAAACCAACTCAGGAAGGTCTTTACAGACATTACAAGAAGGTGGCTGAGAGCACAGGGCTTCCCCTTGTGCTTTACAATGTGCCTGGCAGGACGGGTGTAAATCTTCTTCCCCAGACAGTGGCAAGGCTTGCGGAGATAAAAAATATTGCTGGCATTAAAGAGGCAACAGGTGATATGAAACAGGTGAGTGAGCTTATAAGACTCTGTGGAGACAGGATTACTGTTATCTCAGGTGATGATTTTACTACCCTTCCTCTACTCTGTCTTGGTGGCAAGGGTGTTATATCAGTTACAGCAAATGTTGCTCCAAAGGATGTAGCAGAGATGTGCAATGCCTGGTTCAGAGGTGATATAAACGAGGCAAGGAGGCTTCATTATAAACTCGAGCCGTTAAATCAGGCTATGTTTATAGAGACGAATCCTATACCTGTCAAAACTGCCCTTGCTATGATGGCCAGGATTTCAGAGGAATTTCGACTCCCCCTCTGTGAGATGTCTCCACAGAATAAGGAAAAATTAAAAAAGGTGCTTCAGGATTATGGGCTGATTTGAACTCCTATTTCTTTCCTATCCTCGGGAAGAGGGGAGGCCCTTTTTTTATGGGCCTTCCAGCTGGTAGCCTTCCCCACTTAAATTCTTTTAAATCTACCTTTATTGTATCGTAGCCAAGAGCTCTATATATTGCTTCACCAGTCTGGGGCATAAAGGGATAAATATAAAGACCTATAAATCTCAGGCCTTCAAGGCATGTGTAAAGGACCTTTGAGAGGTCAGATTTTTTAGCAGGGTCTTTTGCAAGATGCCAGGGCTCTGTGGAGTCTATGTATTTATTAAGTCTATCCACAAGCTTCCATATTGCCTCAAGGGCCTTATAGTACGACAGATCCATAAGAGCCCTTTTTACATGTTCAAGGATCCCTTCAGCAAGGGAAGCTATTTCCTTATCTGTTGAGCTACCCTCAACTGTTACTTTCGCCACCTCTGGCACCATGCCATTAAAATACTTCTCGGTCATAGCAATGGTCCTCTGGAGGAGATTACCGAGGTCATTGGCAAGGTCTGTGTTTATCCTGTTAATCATTGAGTCTCTGGAAAAATCTCCATCAAGGCCAAAAGGAACCTCTCTTAAGAGAAAGTATCTGAAGGCATCAACACCAAATTCTCTTATCACCTCTTCTGGATTTACCACATTTCCAAAGGACTTTGACATCTTCCTGCCCTCAACAGTCCACCATCCATGGGCGAAGATGTTTCCTGGTAGAGGTAATTCAAGGGCCATGAGCATAGTTGACCAGTAAACAGCATGGGTCATGAGGATGTCTTTTCCAATTAGATGATGGTCTGCTGGCCACCAATCGTATCCAGAAGGTGCAAGATATTTTGTTGCAGAATAATAATTCACAAGGGCATCAAACCATACATATGTAACATAGTCATTATCAAAGGGGAGTTCTATGCCCCAGCTCAGTCTTGCTTTGGGTCTTGATATACAGAGGTCTCCAAGAGGCTGGGTTTTAAGAAAACCGAGAACCTCATTCCTCCTTGTCTCTGGAAGAATGTAGCCTGGATTTTCTTCTATGTATCTTATGAGCCTTTCCTGATATCTGCTCATCAGAAAGAAATAATTATCTTCAGAGATAAACTCTACAGGCCTTCCGCAATCAGGACACTTTCCTTCTACAAGTTCTGTATCCCGCCAGAACCTTTCATCCGGGATGCAGTACCAGCCTTTATAAGTCCTTTTTACTATCTCACCTTTTTTCCATAAAACATCGAGTAACTCCTGAACAATTTTTTTATGTTCTTTATCAGTGGTTCTTATAAAGGCATCATTAGAGATATTGAGCTTACTCCATAAGGTTTGAAAGTTTTTTACCATTATGTCAGCATGCTCTTTTGGAGAGAGACCTTTGCTTTGAGCAGCCCGTTCCACCTTCTGGCCATGTTCATCTGTGCCTGTAAGAAAAAAGACCTTTTTACCCATGAGCCTCCAGAACCTTGCAAGGACATCAGCAGCCACTGTTGTGTAGGCATGACCAATATGGGGTATGTCATTTACATAATAAATTGGTGTTGTAATGTAGAAGGTAGGTTTGCTGGTTTCGCTCTCCTTGTTTGGCACCTTTATTGCTCCTTATAATTTAGGCATATTCTATTTCTAATTCCCTAAAACCAATAAATCTATTTATTTCCTCTGTCCCTTTTTCTTCAAGACACATCTCAATCACCTCTCTTATGTTTTCGAGAGCCTCTTCTATGGTCTTTCCGTAAGAGTGGCAACCCTTAAATAAGGGACAACTTACAATGTAATATCCTTCTTCGTCCTGTTCTATTATGATTGGTAAATGAGCCTTTTTCATATTAAACCTCCTAATTAATATTGGCCAATACCCCTCTCTTAACTTAAGAGGGGAATTAAAGGTGGACTTCGGCCTTATTCCCTGTCCTCTATGAGCATGTAGTCTTCTGACTCCTCCATACCTTCTTCGTACTCATAACTCAGACAACACATGAGTCTTCCGCAGAGTCCTGATAACTTACCAGGATTCAAAGTAAGCTCCTGTTTCTTTGCCATCTTTATTGATATTGGTGCAAAATTCACAAGAAAGGTTTTACAGCACACCTCACGCAATCCACATACTCCTATTCCGCCAAGGGCCTTTGCTCCATCCCTCACACCAATCTGGCGCATCTCTATCCTTGTCCTGAATTTTGCTGCGAGGTCCTTTACCAGTTCCCTGAAGTCTATCCTTCCATCAGCTGTGAAGTAGAATAATATCCTTTTTCTATCAAGGGTGGCCTCTGTACAGATTAGTTTCATAGGAAGGTTTCTGTGTCTTATCCTTTCAAGACAGAACTCATAGGCCTCTTTCTCGAGTTCTTTGTTTTTTTCTCTCTGCTGGAGATCTTCCTCAGTGGCCTTTCTCAAGACCTTTTTGAATGTCTGGCCTTCTTTACTACCATCTCTTACTTCGCTATCGGGGATCTCCTTTGGTCCGAGAATAACCTTTCCAATTGACAGACCCATATCTGTTTCAACGACAACCTCGTCCCCTGGCTTCAGGTCTATACCATCTGTATCAAAATCGTATAGCCTCGAGCAGGGCTTAAATCTAATGCTTACTATTTTCATAGCTTTCTCTCAAAATACTCACAATATAGTTCCATGTTATCTTCTGGTTAAGATTAAATTGCATAAGGTTTTTAAGGTTTGAAAGTTTTTTGTAATTCTCTATTATAACCTGCAGATAGTCATCTCTTCCAGATGAAATATAACTTACAAGCCTGTTTCTGAGGAAGATAAGAGCTATATCAATAAACATTAAAAGTTCTTCCCTATCCTGTGGTGGGGAATTGGTGAGACTGTTACTTACGCCACCCACTGTTACTTTCGCCACCAAGAGCTCTGAGATTTGTTTTATGGCTTTCCGATATTTATCAAATCCTTCCTCTGCTATTAGACCTGGCCTTCCTTCTATTAAGAGACTTAAGGCGTCTGGAGGAAATCGGAGCTCAGAGTCTGAGGAAAAATTTTCCTTAAAATCTGATTTCTGACCCTTGAGCTCTGACATCTGTTTTATGACTTCAGAGCTTTCTTCTTCACTTAGAGGGGTGAAAGGGATTCTTACGCATCTTGAGCGAATGGTATCGGGCAACATGTCTGGCCGTTCCGTGATGAGGATAATCAGGGAATCCTCTGATGGTTCTTCAAGGGTCTTTAGAAGGGCATTGGCAGCTGAGATGTTGAGCTTATCTGCATCGTCTATAATAACGCTCTTTATCCTTGCTTCATAAGGGCTCATACTTAAAAAATCTATGACCCCTCTTACAGTCTCAATCTTAATCTGGGTACCCTCAGGTTTTATAAAAAGGAGGTCAGCAAAGTTGAGGTTATCTATGAGTTGACATGGTCTGCAATTGTCACAGCAGTCTATTTCGCCTCCACCAGCGTTGTTTTGACAGTTAAGGACCTTTATGAGGGTCTTTGCCATAAGGAGTTTTCCAACGCCAGGTTCTCCAGTAAATAAAAGGGCCTGGGGCAATCTATCCTTTTTGAGCATGCCCTGAATTATCCTTTTTGCCTTTTGCTGTCCTACAATATCTTTAAAGGCCATGAGGTTGGTGGCGAAAGTAACAGTTGCTGAGCTTTGACATCTGTTTTTCAACTTCTTTTAAAATAAGGCCGTGTATCTCTTCAATCGGTTGTTCAGCCTTTATTATTCTAAACCTTTCTGGCTCCTGCCTCGCAATCTCAAGATATCCCATCCTTACAGCCCTGTGGAATTCAAGGGATTCCCTTTCAAGCCTGTCAAGTTCTTTAATGGAAGAATGTCTTCTGAGCCCTATCTCTGGTTCTATATCAAGAAGAAATGTAATATCAGGTTTCAGGCCTTGCCTTGCAATCTCATCAAGCCTTTTTATTATATCAATCTCTATGCCCCTCCCATAACCCTGATAGGCAAAGGTAGAGTCCATAAATCTATCGCATATAACAATATAGCCTTCCTTGAGGAGAGGCTTGAGCTTTTCCATTACATGCTGAACCCTTCCTGCATTGTAGAGGAATAACTCTGTGAGGGGATGAATATTTTCCTGGTCTTTATCAAGAAGGAGTTTTCTCAATTTAATGCCTATCTCTGTGCCACCCGGTTCTTCTGTGAGAACTACTGATCTTCTGGTCTTTACAAGATACTCATAAAGGAGCCTTGCCTGTGTCGTCTTTCCGCATCCCTCTATACCTTCAAAGGTAATGAAGAGGCTCATAGTATCTCCTCTTTTATCCTCCAGAGGATCTGGATAATCCTGTGAGACTCCTCCACTGTCCTTGAGCCCATGCCGCAGGAAGGTGTGAGAAGGAGCTGGCTTTTGAGGAGTCTCTCAGGAATAAATTTAGAAAGGGTTTCTATCTGTTCAAGGAGTCTTCTTTTAAGGGAGTTTATATCTTCTGAATTTATTGCCTCAGTTGTTGGTACAGCCCCCCAGGCAAGGTAACCACCACTTTCAAGGAATTTGAGGAGAGGTTCGGAATTGGTGGCGAAAGTACCAGTTGAGGCGAGGATTGAAGAAAAGTGCTCATAGGAATCAAAACTGAGAACCCTAACACCAGATCTCAGGACCATTTCCCAGTCAGCCCTTCCGCAACAATGAATACCTGAAATAGCACCGGCTGAATTTATAGAATTTATTAATTCTCTGAGGAGTCTTTCAACCTCTGATGGATCAATTGCGAGATAGGCGCTGCCTCCAATAACTGAAAGGACTGGTTCATCTACAAAGAGCACCACATTATCTGCCTGAGGTTTCAATGCCTGAATCTGCCATCTTGCCTTTGCCTTGAGAACCATCAGGCTTATCTCCCTTAGCTCTTCATCAAAATATATAGGATTTCCATCCTTAAGCCTTATGCCGAGTGTAAAGGTCAGAGGACCTGTTATCTGGCCTTTGAGGAACTTAAATCTCCTCTGTCTTGTCCTTCTTATAAACTCATGAAATCCCATGGCAAAATCTTCTGATATAGCAAGCGTTGTTGCCTCTGTATAGGTTTCATAAAACCTCTCAAGCTCTTCCTCAGAATCCCTTGATGCCCATACAGAACCATCTGGTTCTATCCTTATCTGGGGCATACCTTCTGAGAATTGTGGAACCATGCCTTCAAGTATTGACCTCCTCGGAAGCTGGGGCCAGAAGGGTATATCAAATCCCCTGAGTACAGTCTCTACTGCCTCAGCAGGACTCTGGTGAGGAAGGCTTCCTATACCTGTGGTGCTTCCTGATGCAAACATGGGTTGTTTATACATAGGGATTAGGGGTTAGGGATTAGGGGTTAGTTCTACACCCTACTCTCTACCCCCTTAACTCCTTCACGGTCTGAAGGCCTCTGGAAGAAGTTCAGAGATAGAGTATTTTTTTATCCCACCACTGTTACTTGCGCCACCAATTCCTGATACATAGATTTCTGCATCCATTGCATATTCAAATATAAATTGTCTGCAGGAGCCGCAGGGAAGGCAGTGCTCCCTCTTTGCTGAAACAATAGCAATTGCCTTTATGTCTGTTTCTCCCTCTGATAGGGCCTTGAGTATGGCAACCTTTTCTGCGCAAAGGCTCATCATGAGAGAGGGATTTTCAAAATTGGCTCCAGTATAGATTCTACCAGAACCACAGAGTACAGCAACACCAACACTGAATCCTGAATAAATGGGCCTTGCAAATCTCAAGGCCTCCTCTGCCTTATTAATGAGTTCGAGAACTGTTGCTTTCGCCACAGACAATCAATACCTCAATATCTCAAGATAATCCTTCAGATCCTCTGCATCGTCACCCTTTGCCTTTAAAAGCCTCTCTTCCATGTCTTTTATTGCCTTAAACCTGTCTCCGCCATAGAGGGGATCCCTTTTGAGGGCCTCTTCCATATAAGAGGCAGCCTCTCCATACATGGCCTTTTTGTTATAACACAGGCTCAATCCAAGGTATGCCCTGAGGAAATTCGGATTCCTTTTAATGGCCTTCTGGAAGGCATCTATGGCATTATCATATTTTTTCAATCTGTAATAGACAAAGCCAAGATTTGTGAGGGCAATCTCTGGAGTCTGGTAAAGGGGGTTCTCTATTGCCTTATTAAACTCCTCTATTGCCTCTTTCCATCTTTTCTGACTCGCATAGACAGTCCCAAGATTATTCCTTGCATCAGAGAATCTCTTATCAATGGATATGGCTTTTTTAAAATGTTTTATAGCATTTTCGTAGTCCTCAAACTGGAAGTATAGAAGTCCCAGCAGATTAAGAACCTCTTTGTTGCCAGGATCAATGTCTTTTGCCTTCTGAAGTTCCACAAAGGCCTTCTGGAGCTCTCCCTCCCTCATGTAGGAGGCACCAAGTTTATAGTAGAAATCTGCCTCCTTTTGGGAGACTCCACCACAGCCTGTGAGAACAGTTACTTGCGCCACAAACAGGCTTATGATGATAGCAAGAATTGGTGGCGAAAGTAACAGTTCCGGAGATAAACTTATTCGCATGGTTTATTTTAACATTATAACTGTGTGAAATCCACCAGTGTTTTTGGTTTTTTGACCAATATGGTCAATCCTTGAATGCCCCTATCAGATGCCAGCTCTTTAATCCTGCTGATTTTTAAGAAAAATTAGAGTCCCAAAGTGGAAGGGGGATATTGGCACGCCATTTGCTAATAAATTTTAGGGTATTTTATGAAACGGAGGGTTTTGATAGTTGATGATGAGCCCCTTATAAGGCAGAGCCTTGCAAGGGCTATAAGGTCAGACAGGCTTGAGGTAAAGGAGTGTGGCCTCGGCACAGATGCTATTGAAGAGATAATCTCTTCCCATTATGACCTCTGTTTTGTAGATGTTAATCTTCCAGATATAAGTGGAATTGATGTTATGAAAAAGATTAAGGAGGTATCTCCATCAACGAAGGTCGTTATGATAACAGCATGTTTGCTTGACAATGAGGCAGAGCACGAGATTGAAAGATTTTCCTATTCCTTTATTCCGAAGCCCTTTGATATTTTTCAGATAAGAAGGGTTATAAAACATGCCTTCGGAGAAATTGGTGGCGAAAGTAACAGTAGCCTTTAGCCCCATCTCCAGAGGGCAATGATAAAGGTAATCAGAAATACAAGCACAAGGTTCGTGTAGGCAAAGATATAAAAGACCCTGACAGGAAGGGGTTTCTCAACACTATGGCTTTCAACGAGTCGCCCCACCTCTGGCATCTTTAATATCTGTTCTTCACCATGGGGAGCGATTTTTATGGCATCAGTCAGGTCGTGGCCTGCAAGGTGTTTTCGTGCATGGGAACCATCCTTCCAGAGCCTGCTTGATGTGAGGTCATAGACCTTTCCTTTATAAGCTACATAGGCAGGCCTTTGCTCCTTGCCGTCATAGTTGTGGAGTTCATCAAGGGTAAATTCCCTGACTTTTGCCACTAATTTATTACCACTGTTACTTTCGCTACTAATCTGTGTTGTAAGAGCCTTTTTCCTTAGTTTTGGGCCTATAATGAATGTGACAATAAAGGCAGTTCCTGCCATAATAAAAAAGAGGAATATCTTCAGACTTAACAATATCCCAAAGCGGGTGTTAAAAAGGGCATGCCATGTGGGAATCCTTGAGATACTCAGGAGTGTTCCTGTAATAGCAAGGAGCCCTATGGAAATCCATCCAAGCATTAGTTCACCTTTCGGTAGCCCCCTTGCAGCATAGGCAGGCTTCAGGAGTATATGCACATAGAGGATAGTCCCGAACCAGGCAATTGCAACAATGAGATGGATGTAGCCTATAATAAATCTTACTACCTTTTGTGTCTTTGTAAGAGGTCTATAAAGACCTTTTATCCTCAGGTCATCAAGAAATCTCTTTCCTTCTGATGTGAGCTCTCCCCCACCAATAGCCTCTATATGACAGTAAGAACAGCCCATTCCAGTCTGTCGGGCATACTCTGTTGTTGCCATGGTATTGCGCGGGATGAGTATATATGGAAGGATAAACAAGAGGAAAAGATAGTGGGTTGAAGACCTCATTTATTTAACCTCCTCGGCAACTGTTACTTACGCCACCAATAATGAGGACTTAATGGTTAGCGAGCGTATTCCCTGCGGTTTATCAACTGTTACTTCGCCACCAAAGGGTCAAGCGAGAGAATATGATAAAAAATATTTCCTGAGTTATTATAGCACAGGATTCACACCTGTCCAAAATAAAGTTTTGAATGGGCATAAGTAGGCTGAAGAACAGGCTAAAGGCTTTAGGCTGAAGGCTGAAGAAAAATAATTCCTTAAAGGAAACTTCAGCCTATGGCCTTCAGCCTATAGCCTATTTGCCCATCCTGCTATTTCTTTTCAGCCTTCAACTTCTTTGCCTCATCACGGATCTTCTGGAGGGTCTCCTTCATGGGTGCCCAGCCATACCAGTGCATGTAATCAGGGTTCATGTGGAAGGCTCCCTGGAATGTCCTCATCCTGTACTCAAGGAACATGAGATACAGGTCCTGCTCTACAGAGCTCTTGGCTTCATAGAACTGAAGGAGGTCAGGGGCAAAGGTCCAGTTTTCAGGTTTTGTGAGTATGCCCTGGTCATAAAGTTCCTTCACCTCTCTTATAGCTTCAGCAAATATCCTGTCAACATCCTTTATCACCTGGTCTGCAGCAGAGAGCTGCTGGCGGGCAAAGTTTTCACTGTGGCATCTTGCGCATATCTTAATCATCTTTTCCCTTTCTGCCTGGAATTCCTCCTTTGTTAATCTTGCAACCTTTCCTGCCTTAACAACCTCAAGCCTTGCAGTTGGAGCTCCTTTATCATCAAGGACACCCAGGGCCTGAAGTATTGTAACTCTGTCCTTGAGCCATTCCTGATCATCCTCTGGTAGCCTCAGGGCGAGAAATCCCCAGGCAGTCATCACCCTGTGGTCACCATTACTCATATGGCATGTCTGGCAGGTTGGAGCCCTTTTTGAGCCCTTTCCTTCAATCTGCCATATAGTACCATGCTTTGATGTAGACCACATCTCCCACTGGGGATGGTCAAAACCCATATGGCATGTCTGGCATGCCCGTGGGTCCTGAGCCTCAGATTTTTTGAAGGAGTGTCTTGTGTGGCAGGCATCGCACTGGGCATTGCCATAACGGTAGGAGTACTTCTCCTCCTTTGGCTTTTCACCTATCTTGTGACAGCCAGAACAACCTTTATATCCCTCGCCAACAACTGCCTTAGGCTGATGCGCCCACATGGGCATTGCTGAGGCAGCAATCCAGCCAAGATTGTGTTTGCCTGCCTTGAACTGTTCTACCTGTTTTGGATGGCACTTTGCACATGTCTCAGGTGTAGGGAGCTTTGCCTTTTTGCTATCATCCATACCTTTATGGTCAGAACCATGGCAGGTAGAACAGTCTACACCTGCCTTTGACATCTTTCCTTCAAGGTGCTGTTCAACTATTCCCGGGGTAACCTTTTTGTGACAGTCAATACATGGTGATTTGGGGGCACCATGTGCCATAGCTGTCCACAAAAGCACCCCAAAAAGCAGGGCAACTGATACATAAGCTCGATACATAAAAACCTCCTATCCTTTAATATGCCCTGCTAAGGCAGGGCGTCTTCTCGAAACGCCCCTGTTACCTCATTCTATTTTGTTTTTAGATTTCTTTACCCTGTAGCCTTCACTGCCTCACCAGAAGAGACCTTCAGTGGCTCTTTGCCAAGTCTGAAGAAGTCAATTACAAAAATCGCTACTCCAATGAGGAATCCAACACCGAAGATAGCCCTGAATATCCAGAACCAGAGATTATAATTTGCCTTTACAGCAACATAATCAAGTCCCATGAGCCTTTCCATATAGGTCTGGACCATTCCTGCTCCTGTAATGGTAAGGACAATGAATATCATTGATATGGTCATCCACCAGAAGGCCTGATATGCCCTTGCTCCAGAGAACTCTTTTGTTCCTCTGATTGCTGGCAGTGTAACATATATCATGGAGAGGACAAGGAGCACATAGGCACCGTAAAAGGCGAGATGTCCATGGGCAGTTGTAATCTGGGTTCCGTGAGTCCACTTATTTACCTGCGGAAGGGTATGAATCACTCCCCATAGACCAGCTCCAACAAAGTTAAATATGGCATGGGCAACAGCATAAAAGAGCCCCACCTTGTTTGTGACAGTCCTGTATTCCCTTGTTGTCCTGAAGGCGTCCCAGACCATTACAAGTAGGGGAATTGGCTCAAGGGAGCTGAAGATTCCACCTATCCAGAGCCAGTATCCTGGTGTTCCTATCCAGTAGTAGTGATGACCTGTCCCGAGTATCCCTGTAAAGAGCACAAGGGCAACCTCTATGTACATCCATCTTTCAACAACATGTCTTTGAGCATTCAGGGTCTTCATGAGCATAAAGGCAAGAAGTGCTCCTGCTATAACCTCCCAGGCTCCTTCAACCCAGAGGTGAACAACCCACCACCACCAGAACTGGTCCTTTACCATGCTCTTTGTATAGAACATCCCGGGTATATACATGAGGGCAAGGAATGTGAGTCCTGCAAGGAGGGTGCCCTGAATACCTGTCCATTTCTTTGTCTTGAGGACGGTCATGAAGTTGTTAATTAAAAAGAGAATGGCTGAAAGGGCAATCAGGATGTCTGCCCATCTTGGCGCCTCAATATATTCCCTCCCTTCATTCAGTATCCCAGTTCCAAAGAGGGCTGTGGAATTAGCCTGAGGATTTAGACCCATCCAGATATATCCGAGGACCACGAGCGTTACAGTTACAACAGTTGCCCAGAACTGGAATTTTGCAAGAGGTACGCTCCAGAGTTCTGTCTCTGATTCTTCAGGAACTACATAATAGGTTGCACCCATCAGACCAACAAGGAGCCATACAACGAGGGCATTTATGTGGAGAGACCTTATTATATTGAAGTTGAGGATAAAGAACTCTGGCCATATGAATTGAAGGGCAGCAATTATGCCCACAATTACCTGAACAAGAAACAGTAGCACAGCAAAGGTAAAGAAGTGCTGTGCGATCTTCTGACTCTCATATTTAACAGTCATTTTCCTCACCTCCTATTTTAAAGAGACCATATAATCTGTCAGGTCATTAAGTTCTTTCTCTGACAGGTGACCATAACTCGGCATTGCTGAGTTTGGCACATAGGCCTTTGGATCCTTGAAGTGGCCAAGTATCCACTGCCTGTCACGCCTTGAACCCACATGGGTAAGGTCAGGACCTGTTGTACCGCCAATGCCATTAACCATATGGCAGGCACTACAGTTAAGCTGATTGAAGAGCCTCTGACCAGCAGAAAGCTCAGCACCTGTAACAGCCACTGCCTGGGCAAGGATGGGTTTTGGTGGCCATCCATTGGTATCCACCTTGGAGATCCATTCGAGGAATGCAATGAGATGGTCTGCCTCCTCTGAAGTAATACCGAACTTTGGCATGGTTGCCCTGGGATTAACAGACTTTGGGTCCATGAGGAATCTCTTGAGGTATTCCTTTGGTTTTTTCTCAGCAATCTTTGTCATATCAGGTGCAAAATAGGAGCCGTTTCCGAGGATTGTGTGGCATCCAATACAGTCGTACTTGTGCCAGACCTTTTTGCCGAGATTGACCTCCTCTGTGATCTCTGGAGCCCTCTTGTCAAGTTTTCCCATAGTGTCAATCGTGAGGACAACAAAGATCACAAAGAACCCGAGGCTTCCAAAGGCAAAGAGGTTTCTCAATGCCCTGTTACTCATAGAAGACACCTCCTCCTTTTTGAAATTACGGGAACAAGGTTCCCTGCTGTTACTATAAGCAACTGTTACTTTGTAACAGTTTAGTTTCCCCAAAAGAGGACGACATGACTGGCTTCTCGGCAAAATTTAAACTACCTTGTTTTAAAATCAAAGGCTTCATTATCTCTTCATTCCTCATTTTTAATTTATCTGCCGTGGCTGTCTTCAGGACAGCCACTCCTTGCCAGGACCCGTGAAATTTTGCCTCAAAGCCAGCCATGCCATCCTTATTAAGGTTTTTGGAAAAACTTACTATTATGTTACTTTCGCCACCAAACCAGGCTTGATGCCTGATTTTAGTAGATTTTTGCAGAAAGGAAGAGACTTCTACCATGATATAAATCATAAAATAAAAGAAATGTCAAGTCTTATGGTAGCGGAGTAATATCTCTCGAGCGGATTGACAGTAGAGGTCTTTTGTGATATCTTCTATTTAAGAAATGAAAATCTGAGTGAGGAGGTGTGCTATGGCCTATTATGTAGTTTTAAGCAGGCTTACAGATGAAGGAAGAAAGACGATTAAAGAAAGGCCTGGAAGGATCTTTGAGGTGAATAAGGAACTTGAAAAGATGGGAATTAAGGTGCTGGAACAGTTTGCTGTGCTCGGTCCTTATGATTTTGTAAACATAGTTGAGGCACCTGATAATGAAACAGTTATGAAGATGTCTGTTGAGATGGGAGCAAGGGGCTCTGTAGAGCTTTTAAGCATGCCAGCAGTAAAGGTAGAGGAGCTTGTAAAATTATTAAAATAAGATAAGGGCTGGCATACCAGCCCTGTGTTACTTTTCCCACGTG
>Ga0272445_1000810_pt1 | contig 26840 bp, 31 predicted proteins | sample YNPCB0031_FD_194404 | JGI IMG/M metagenome (GOLD analysis project Ga0272445, IMG submission 194404) | Hot spring sediment microbial communities from Yellowstone National Park, WY, United States - YNP-CB-003-1 | ecosystem: Environmental > Aquatic > Thermal springs > Hot (42-90C) > Sediment... | reverse complement strand
GGATATATTCTCCCCTGGATTTCCAGCCCACTTAGCTCCCAAGCTTATGGCTAGTTCTTGTGAACTCTTAGATCTTGTGAATACATATGTTTCCACACCAATACTGTTTGCCACTTGTATTATCATGTGTGCTGATGATCCAAACCCAAATAGTCCAAGTTTATCTCCCCCCTTAATCTTCGCCATTTTAAATGCCCTATACCCTATGGCTCCACCACATAGTAGTGGTGCTGCTTGTATTGGGTCCATGCCCAATGGAATTTCATGTATATAATCCACTTTAGCCTTCATGTATTCTGCATATCCACCATCCACACTATATCCAGTGAACAATGCGTTTATGCATAGGTTTTCATTTCCATTTATGCAGTACTTGCATTTTCCACAACTCCAGTATAGCCATGGAACTCCGAAAACCTTCCCCATTAAATGGGAATTTCCCTCAGACCCCACATCCACAACTTCACCTATAACTTGATGTCCAATTATTATTGGGAGTTTTACGGCTTTCAATTCCCCTTCAACTATGTGTAGGTCTGTTCTGCACACTCCACAACACTTCACCTTTAATAGCACTTCATCCTTGGATGGGGTTGGCACTTCCAAATCCACCATTTTTAGTGGTGCTTCCTCTATTGGCTTTTGCTCCATTAAAATCATTGCCTTCAAACCTTACACCGAGACATTTATTATATGATTTATGTATATTTATTTTGATGCGTCTTGGAGAGGGATGGGGAATCCATAGATTTGGAGAGGGTTATGCTTGAAGCTCAGATTAAGGAGCTTAGGCAGATAATTGATATGCTTCAGGATAGGCTTAGATTCCTTGAAGCTTCATTGAATGTTCATAAGTGGCATCCATTTAAGAGTGGTGTTGGGGAGTGGGCTTTCTCAGATGATTTCCCGGAATTGAAGCAGAGGCTTATTGAAGCCAATGCTAGGGATAACAATTACCTAGAGTTGAATGGTTATAGGTATAGGCTTTCAGGTGATGGTGATAAGTTCATTCAGAGATTCCCATTGAAATAGGTTTATATCGAATCTCTTCAAAGTATATTACAGTGGTTTTATGGCTACTCCGCTAAAGGATTTCAATGAACATGTGATTAAAGTTGTGAATGAAGTTTCAAGGGGTGTTGTAACGATAACCACTGTTAAACTTGGTTTTGAAAGCATTTTTGGTACCGTTCCAATTAGGGGGCTTGGTTCAGGCTTCTTAATAGGTGAAAACATAATTGTAACCAATGCACATGTAGTTTCCGATGCAAGGGTTGTGGATGTAATATTCTTTGATGGATCTAGGTTTGATGGTAAAGTTTTAATAGCGGATACTTATAGGGATGTGGCTTTAGTTAGCGTTGAGGATGTCCCAAAAGGTATTAAACCGCTATCCTTAGGGGATTCAGATCAGCTTAGGGTTGGTGAAATAGTTTTCGCTGTGGGTAGCCCTCTAGGTTTACCTGGACCCACAGTAACCATGGGTGTGGTTAGCGCTGTTGGTAGGAATATTGTTGGCGAGGATGTTGCATTGGAAGACTTAATACAGACTGATGCAGCTATAAATCCAGGTAATAGTGGAGGCCCCCTCGTCAACGTTGATGGGATGGTTGTGGGGATGGTTACAGCAATAATCCCATATGCTCAAGGAGTTGGCTTCGCAATACCAATAAACACTGTTAAGAGAGTTTTGGAAATGATTGAAGCTTATGGTAGACCCGTTAGAGCTATGATAGGGGTTTACGCTGCATCCATAACCCCCCAAGTGGCCTCAGCCTACAGACTACCACTCAAGCGTGGACTACTAATAGTTAGAGTTATCCCGGGAACACCAGCCTATGAAGCTAGAATTGCACCTGGAGACATCATAACTAAGATTGCTGGTAAAGAGGTTTCGGACGTTAGGGAGCTTAGGAGGGCTGTGGAAGACTCCATAATGCAAGGTTACGTGGAATTGGAGATTTATAGGCAAGGTTACGGTTATAGGAGAGTTAAAGTTCCAATAATGGTTGAAGAGGTAGGCTAACATCAATTGAATGGGAAACGTTATCTATTAAATAAACATTAAATTTTTAATGGTGAATAGCATTGTCCACACATGAATTGTTTGATGTTGAAGAATTCTGGAAGTTTAGGATGAGGGTTGGACTTGTCAAGAATGCTGAGAGGATTCCGAGAACTAGGAAGCTAATAAAACTTTCAGTGGATTTCGGCGATGAATCCAGAATTGTAGTGGCAGGTATAGGAGATCAATATCAACCAGAAGATCTCATGGGTAAGAAGATGATTTTCGTCGTTAACCTAAAGCCCAAGAATATTGCTGGTGTGGAGAGTCAAGCCATGCTAATAGTTGCTGAGGAGGCTGATGGAAAGGTTCACCTCATAACAGTTGAGGATGAAGTTCCACTGGGTTCTAAGGTCTGGTAAACTACGCCTAGAATACCAATACCATATTAAGGGTTAATTATATCCTCCCTCCACCTCTTCACAATGTATGATAATGTGAAGGGTATGGTCATCGTGGTTATTGCGGAGACTCCAACAAATGATGTGAATAATGCTTCATCGATTAAACCAGCTGAATATAGTATTTGTGCAGGTATTATGCCCATGGAGAATTTTGCACTCAAACCCATACCCACAACCACAATCTCCTTCCAATTCATCTTAGCATAAATCCCCACAATGATCGTTGAAGCAAACTTACCAGCAAAATTAGCCAATACAAGCCATAAGGTTAGCATGGCACTCTTAACTATGCTTTCAGGGGTTATGCTTAAACCTATGGTGAAGAAGAATATTGGCCCCAGAAACCCATAGGCTAGAGCTCTAAGCAGTTTAACACATTCACCACCAGACTTCGATATAAACTTCTGGAAAACTATACCTGCAGTCACAGCCCCAAGAAGTATTCCAAGACTAAAATATTCAGAGATTAAAGTGAATGTCAATGCCACAAGAATCATAAGCATAGTTAAACTATACGCTCTAGCTTCAACCTCAAGGGATGCAAGTGTTGGGAGGATTAACCTATGAAATATGATGGCAAGAATAAGCAATACAAATATGCCTAATAATATCATGGATGGGTTGAAGGTCCCCATACTCCCAACCATAACTGAAGCTATGGATGCAGTGGCAATCTCCAAAACATCATCCAAAATCCCAGGACCCAAAATCAAATTGGCACTCCTACTCCTAATAACATCAAGCTCATCAAGTATAGGTGCAATTGTAGCCTCAGCCACAGTTGCAAGAGCACTAGATATCAAAGCTGAAATCAACAATGAATAACCATAATATAAGAGCACAAGCATACCAATCAAAGTTGAGAAAAGTATATTCAATATGGCTATGGAAACCATATTTAAAGACTGCCTCTTAAACTCATTAACATCAACCCTCACACCCACAAGAAATATCAAGAGCATAATACCCAAACTGGAGAGGAAGCCAAGCTCACCACTAGAAGCATACTTTCCAACCCAAGAAAATTGTGGAATAAACCTAAACACTAAACCAACAAGTAGAGGGGCAAGCAAACTGGGCAAATGAAACCTATCCAACAAGAAATGCAACAAATAAGAGGCACCAAACATGAAAACCAACAAAACCATCAACAACACATCATCACTAAACATACAAAACACTGGGAATTTATAGTAGCCAATGGAATATTAAAACTTATGTAATGATTAAGTTTTACATAACATAAAGTTAAAATGATAGAAAATTTTGCTACATATATAACGTAAGCTTTAAATTGTGTTTATCACCTACTAGTATTTATTGGTACTATATGCAAAGTGCAAAAACAACTCCAATATTATTTATAGTGTTGCTTGTTGTTGGGGTAGTCATAGGATATCCAATTGGGTATTATATGGCTCCTCCAAAAATTGAGGAGAGGATTGTTGAAAAACCCGTTTACCCATTGAAGGGTGAAATACCAATAGGAGTTTTGGTAGCAGATACGGGGTATATGGAAACTGAAAAAGCTACTGTTGAAATAGCCATAGAAGAAGTAAACAATTATGTTAAAGCTCTTGGATTGCCAATAACATTTAAAGCTTATATTGAGAACGCTGAGGGATCGGCTACAAAAGCTCTCGAGAAGCTTCAAAGCCTATATGCTAAGGGCATAAGGATAGTTGTTGGTTGGAGGTTTAGCAGCCATATAAGGGCATGCTATGATTATATACAGGCAAACAAGATTCTAGTTGTAAGTGATGGTTCAACTTCACCACTACTACGTATAGCAGATGACTTCGTCTTTAGATTACCAACCCCTGATACTGTGCAGGGTGTTATAATACCTAAAATAATTGTTGATTATGGTGTGAAAGCAATAGCGGTTTTGCAGAGAGCTGATACTTGGGGTGATGGGTTATATGCTGTTGTAGAGGAAAACTTCAAGAAGCTTGGGGGTACGATTATTGAGAGGGTTAGATACGATCCTGAGAAAACAGAGTTTTCAGCTGAACTGGCTGTTTTAGCATCTAAGATTGATGGTGCAATTAAGACTTATGGTAAGGATAAAGTTGGATTCCTACTCTTAGCATTTGATGAAGCTGCAGTAATACAATCACAAGCTAAGGATTATCCAGCATTAATGTCAGTATTATGGTTTGGCTCTGATGGACATGTATGGAGTGATAGATTGGTGGAGGAAGCTGGGCAATACGCGTTTATCGTTAGGCATATATGCACATATGCCACCACCACAAATTCCACGCTTAGAATGAATTTTGCAGAGAAGCATAGGGCAAAAGTGGGATATGTTCCAGGAACATACTCCATATGCCTTTATGATAGCATATGGCTTGTTGCTAAGGCTATTCTTGAAGCTGCCACCACAGATACCACAGTCCTTAAGAAGATACTACCTGATGTTGCTGCTAGATATTTTGGTGCTAGTGGATGGTGCCTGTTGGATGAGAATGGTGATAGGGCAATTATGGATTATGATCTCTGGGCTGTTATAAAAGAGAGTGAAACTAAATATGCAACTTTCGTTTATTACTACAATGTAACTGTTGGTGGAGAGAGGCTAGCATGGGCTATAATTGGATCATATAGTGCCACTACTGGAGCTATAAAGTGGTTCTTAAAACCAACACTTGGATCTTCTAGTGCTGGAGAATACCACGTAATTGTCAATGATGCCAACTACAAACTCCATTAAACAACATTAAAATTTTTTATGTGTTTAGAGGGAGGCGGGTTTGATATGGAAGTTATGCTTGAAGTTAAAGATTTAACTAAGAAGTTTGGGGAGTTTAGAGCTGTTGACAATGTATCTATGATTGTTGAGAAGGGGAAAATAACATTGTTAGTAGGCCCAAATGGTAGTGGTAAAACGACATTACTCAATTGTATTGTTGGAGTTTATAAGCCTGAGTATGGCAAGGTGATATATAATAATGTGGATATTACTGGGAGGAAGCCTCATGAGAGGGTTAAAATGGGTTTAGTTCCAACATTCCAGATACCTTCTCCACTATACAAGTTAACTGTTCTAGAGAATCTATTATTGGCATATCAGGGTAATCCTGGTGAGAGCATTTTTAAATGCATTTTCAAGAATTCTTGGGTTAGAAGTGAAAGTGAAGCTTTGGATAAAGCTTTTAAGATTCTTGACCTACTTGAACTTTCAGATTCTTATGATAAGCTTGCCTTCACATTGAGTGGTGGTCAATTGAAGCTTCTTGAGATTGGTAGAGCTTTAATGGCTGATCCAAAGATGATAGTTATGGATGAACCTGCTGGGAGTGTGAATCCAGTTTTAGCCCATAAAATATTCCAGAATTTAAGGAAGATTAAAGATGAGCTTGGAGTAACCTTACTCATTGTTGAACATAGGTTAGATATAGCGTTGGATTATGTGGATTATGTTTATGCAATGCATATGGGTAAAATAATTTCGCAAGGTAGTCCCGAAAAGGTATTTAATGATGAAAAGGTTATTGAAGCTTATCTTGGTGGTGTTGTATGATAGAAGTTGAGAACCTTAATGCTGGTTATGGTAAGCTACACATACTATATGATGTTAACCTCAAAGTTAACAGTAATGAGATAGTTACTATACTTGGCCCTAATGGTAGTGGTAAGAGTACATTATTGAAGACTATAATGGGGCTTACAACAATATATGGTGGTAGAATAATTTTTGATGGTAAAGATATTACTAAACTTAGACCTGATGAGAAGGCAAGACTTGGATTAGCATACATACCACAAATTGGAAACGTCTTTACAAATTTAACTGTTAAGGAGAATCTAATAATGGCTGGTTTAACTCTGGATAAGAGTGAGTTTAATGATAGATTGGAATATGCGTTAAACGTTTTCCCATTCCTTAAAGCTTGCCTAGATAGGAAGGTTAAAACTCTTAGTGGTGGTGAGAGGCAAATGCTTTCAATGGCTATGGCACTTATAATGAAATCCAAATTTATAATGCTTGATGAGCCTACTGGTAATCTTGCACCAAAGATAGCCACTGAAGTTTTAAATAAAATTATTGAGTTGAGAGAGCAGTCTAAGTTAACAATACTGTTGGTGGAGCAAGCAGCGAGGAAGGCTTTAGAAGTGAGTGATAGAGCCTACCTACTTGTTTCTGGAAGAGTTATATATGAAGGTAGTTCGAAAGAGCTTTTGGAGCATCCAGAGTTGGGGAAACTTTATCTTGGGGTGAAGAAATTATGATTCCACCAGCATTAATAGAAGATGCATTGGTATATGCAAATCTATTACTCATGTTAACTGTCGGTTTTACTTTAACCTACTTAATAGCAAAAATACCCAATTTTGCTCATGGGGAGTTTGCTGGCATTGGCGTTTACATAACGTTTACTGTAGCTCAAGTTTGGAAGTCTAACCCATATGTGGCTGTACCCATAGCCTTCCTAATATCCGCATTCTCCGGTGCCCTAATATATAATGGTGTTTTAAGAACTCTGAAAAGGTTTGGTGGAACTATGATTTCATTAACCATATCAACTTTGGCTATGCAAATAATGATTTCCGCATTATTGAACATATACGCGGATTATCTGTATCCAATTGCTGGAGCCTACTCAAGACTTTTCCTATTTAGACACTTGGATTTTGAGTTTATGGGATTGCCTGGAGTCCTCGTGGTTTCAACAATTTTCCTCCTAACCTTAATAATACTTCTCCATTTAATGTTGACGAGAACTAGGTTTGGCATATCCCTTAGAGCTGTTGTTGAAGATTCAAGTTTAGCATCCATTTTAGGGGTTAACGTGGAATTGGCTTGCACAATTTCATGGATGTTAACTGCTGGGATAGCTGGAATTGCAGGATCACTATTACCTCTATGGTTTCAGGGACATCCATATACTGGAAGTATGCTATTGACCAGCGTTTTCGCGGCATCTATACTTGGAGGTATATCCAGCATTTATGGTGCAATGATCGGAGCATACATAATAGGTTTAACTGAAATATTTGGAACATATCTCTTAGCTCAAACTTTTGGAGCGCAGTTAACTGCATATAGATCCCTAATACCATTAACGATATTGTGTATAGTGCTATTGATATTCCCAAGGGGGATAACTGGCTTAATAGAGGATATTCAAGCAAGGAGAGCTTCAAAAGCTATGGCTAAAATTAGAGGTGGGCAAGGTTGATGGAAAGTATAAGTTGGCTACTTGACATCATAGTATTCTTCGCCGTATACCTAATAGTTACATTAGCGTTAAACCTGCAATATGGATATACTGGTATACCAAACTTTGGATTAGCTTTATCCGTAGCTACTGGGGCTTATGTTACTGGTGCATTGGCTGGTAGAATTGGAATGTGGATATGTGGTGTGAGAAGCGATTTAGACTACATAATGTATAACCCCATGATTACAAGTATGATTAACAACGTTGTGAGGTATGATCCGTTGAAAGGCTTAGCAATATTCTTCTCAACCATAATATTAGTGATCATCATAAGTGCAATTATGGGGTTTATAGCTTCATATCCAGCAATAAGGTTGAGAGCTGATTATTTAATGATGGTTCTAATAGCCATGGCTGAAGCTGCTAGGATTATAGGGTTAAATTACACCCCCCTCGTTGGAGGAACAACATGGGTTTCAGTTCCAAACGTATTCATATGGATGGGTGATATAGCATCCCAATTCCTAATAATACTAATACTGGCAATTTCAATACTAATATTCCTCTTCCTTCAATATTTGGTTTCATCGCCTTATGGGAGATTGATAAAGGCTGTTAGAGAAAATGAACTTACGGCTGAATGTGTAGGGAAAGATGTTGTGAAAGTTAAAATTCAGATAATGATGTTGGGGTCAGCGATTGCTGGTATTGCAGGTTCCCTTTGGAGCTTCTATTGTGGTACTGTAATGGCTGCTGCATATACTAGGACTGATTGGACTTTCTGGCCTTGGTTAATGGCTATGATTGGTGGAATGGGAAATAATATTGGAGCATTAGTGGGCGTAGCCACAGTAATTATATTTAGACGACTCATAATATACTATAAGTATTCACTTGAAGCATACATACCATTCTCAGTTGTCTGGCTTGAGCAAATACTACTAGCCCTAGCACTCATACTAGTGATGATGTTCCGCCCCCAAGGAATACTACCTGAAAAACCTGCAAAACCAAAAATAAAGAAAACCCCGCAAAAATAAATTCAAAAAGGAGATCGCATAAAAACACCACAACTTTTTATAATTCCACTTAAAGAAATCATAATAAACGTAAATTTGAGGCTCCATTTAACATCTCACTTCTTCTCTTAGGAATTTTATGTAGGATGATGCTATGAATGCTATTAGTATTGATGTTATTATTGCTAGGTTTGGCCATGATATTGCTAAGCTTTCAATTATGGTTAGGGATCTTCCAGGCGGTGTCCCCCTTGGGAATATTCCAAATGGGTCTAAAGCCATCTTAGCATTTAGAATGTTCATGCTGAAATTGTTGTAGTGTTGGTCTGGTGTAAGCATCCTTATTGCTGTGATGACTTTAAGCCTTGTTTCACTAAGTATCTCCGGTATTAATGCTGAAATTGCATTTGAAGCATTGTATATTAGCTGTGTGAATGTGAGCCAAACTATTATGGATATTAGTAGTGACATGGAAGTGTTTTTTGTGGCTATTGATGTGTATACTGAGATTGCCATGTACATTGAAATATATATTATTGAGGCTATCAAGTATATTATTAGCCTAATGGCTTCATCTGTGGTTGGCATTATCCCAATAACTGCCATTATCACTCCAGTGGATACCATTATTGATGTGGATATTGCTAAAGCTATTGTCAATACTCCCCCAAGTATCTTACCATTCAATATTGTATCTCTGTATATTGGGCATGAGAGGAGCAGTATTATTGACCCCTTCTCGATTTCCTTGCTTATTGAGTCGAAGCCAAGCATTATCCCTATTAATGGGCCTATCTTACTTATCAATGGTATTATTGATGCACTTGTAAGTGTGATTAGCTGTGAGAATGTTAACCCATAAGTTCCAGTATAGTATCTTGATGCGAAGGCTGATATGATCGATATCAGGGTGAGGAATGAGAATAGTATTATGAATCTTTTGCTCACCACGTTGTCTGAGAATTCCTTCATCATAACTGTCTTTAAACTCATCATCTTACACCTCCACCATAAATTGTGAAGAATACTTCCTCCAATGTGGGTGGCTCAACCTTTACTGTAAGTATTTTTAAACCCATCTTCATAACTAAATCCACAATTTCCAATCTAACATCGCTTCCAGCGTAAATCACTATCCCCTCATCCCTCTTCAAAACTCTATTTACACCATTAACCCCCTCTATCACCTTAATCACCTCATCACCTCCACCCACAACCTCCAAAACTATCCTTACACCAGCCTTTCTTAGGAATTCATCAATTGTATCCACAGCTATGAGTTTACCTTCATTTAGGAATCCAATCCTATTACATAATTGCCTCACTTCATGTAGCATGTGGCTTGAAATGAATATTGTAGTTTTAAATTCCCTATTCAGCTTCCTCATAAGCTCCCTGAAGCTTGCCGTGGCATATGGGTCTAATCCAGCTGTAGGTTCATCTAAGAATATTAGTTTTGGATTCTTTATTAGAGTGTTGGCTAATGCGAGTCTTTGCTTCATTCCACGTGAAAATGTTGCTACGAGACTTCCAGCTCTATCTTGAAGCTCCACGATCTCCAATGCCCTCTTTATTCTATCATCAATCTCCCCATCTGGGATGCCGTTGAGTTTTGCAAAATACCTTAAATTATCATATGCAGTCATATCCTCGTAGAAGCTATACTTCTCCGGCACATATCCAACTACACTCCTAACCTTCCTAGACTCCCTTATGATATCGTATCCGCAAACCCTTCCACCACCACTTGTGGGCATTATCAATCCAAGTAGCATTAGTATTGTTGTAGTTTTACCTGCACCATTAGGTCCTAGATATCCAAATACATCCCCCTCATAAACCTTCAAATTTAAATTGTCAACTGCTCTAATCTCCCTACCACCAACACGATATATCTTCGTTAAATTCTCAGTTTCAATTATTACGCTCAAACCTATCTCCTCCCAAACCTCCTAAAAACAATTACAACCAGCACCAATGCCACTAAAACTATGCCGAATCCTATGTACCCCCACTCCGTCGGTTTTGTCACACTAACCCTAACATCCCTAGCTGTTGATGAAACTTGATCTGAAACTGCCTTTACAGTTATGAAGTAGTCTCCAGCAGAAACTATTGTTGAAACATAAATGGTTACTTTGAAATCAACTTTATCATTGGGTTTAAGCATCAAAACTTTATTTGGCTCCACATTAACCCTCCAATCTATGGCTGATGGCACATCCACAGACACATACACGTTAGTCACATTTAGAAATCCAGTATTGGTTACAGTTACAGTGAAACTCTTACTCTCACCTGAATTTATTGTGAAATATAATGCTGGAAATTCTGGGAATGTTATGGATAGACTGTAACTTCCAATAACATTAACAATCAAAGTTAAATCCTTCACAATCACCTTATCCTCAGAGTACACTTGAACCTTAAACCTATGCTCACCTATATTGATGTATGGTGATGGTGTAGCTTCAAAAGCCACATTAACACTCCCACCTGCAGGCAATAATAATCCCCTAACAACCTTACCTGCAACCCTAAACGTAGTGCTCCAACCACTAGGCTTATCAGTTAAATTCAAATAAACCACCTCATCCATTAAACCAACATTCCTTATGGTTAAAGTGAAGTATACCGTTCTCCCAGCTTCCACATCCACTATGGGGTAATCCACAGAAACCTTCAACCCCCTACTAACAATAGAGGAAGGCTTAACCCTAACCATCAAATTCAAACATTCACCAACACTCTTAGAATACACTTTCAAAGTTAAATTGTAATCCCCAACACTAGCATCCATAGGAACACTAAACTTAACCCTAACTGTAACCTCATCACCATTATTCAGAGACACAAGCAATATCTCATCCAAACCATAATAGAAGCTCACACCCCAACCACTGGGGAGATCCGGAACACTAAACCTAAATTCATCCCTAACACCATAATACTTAACCCTAACATCAAAACTAACAGTGCCACCAGCCTCAACAACCTTAGCTGGAGTCAAACAAGATAAAACAAGACCACCAACCATCGGCTTAACAGTAGCCCTCAAACTCAAATAACTCTTATAAGGCGGATAATCATAACATGCAACCACATGAAAATCATAAGATCCAGGAGCAGCATCCCCAGGAACATAAACCATCAAAACAAGATTAACACTAGTCTTATTCATCAACCTAACAGAATCAACCTCATAACCACCATAAACAAACCTAAACCCCCAACCACTAGGAACATCACCCACCATCAAAAACACATCAACAAAAGGTAAAGGCCCAACATAACTCACACTAAAATCATAACTCAAAACATCACCAGCAAAACAAACCCTACTAGGAGCACCACACCACAACCTCAAATCCATAGCAACCGAATAAACAAAACCACCCACAAACAAAAACGAAAACAAAACCAACCCAAATAAAACTAAAAACCCAAACCTCAAAACCTCACACACCCCATCAATAACACTTAAAAAAGAAAAATTAAAAATTTATGGGTTTAAATTTACTGATTCCCCACCAGTATCAGGACCATAAAAAGCTACATATCCATTAAAATCAACCACTGGAGGTTCCGGATAACCACGATAGTAGTCGTAGTACACTATGCATATGTGATCCATGGCACCACCCCACTGATACGCTTGATATATCCTATAAGATATGTATCCACCATTCTCACCAGCTCCCCAACCTTCTGAAAATACTCTCTTATAACCAAACCATATTTCAAATCCAATTAAGGTATATGCACCTGTCCACATGAAATTATATACTTCAATGATGTCTACTGGAAAGCGAACTGTGTAATTGCCATCAACATCACCTGGCTTCTTAAGTGTTCCTACAAGATACACTTCTTCTCTTCCCCAAAATTCTGGTTCGACATCCCTTGCTACTATAACTGCATTAAAAAGAGCTGTGGAAATCAATAAGACTATGCATATGTATGTAATTGATTTCTTTACAATAAGTAATCACCAACTATATATATATGGTAAAATTTAAATTTTTCTTGAAATAATATTAGTTTGATGTTGAGAAGTTTTCACTTGATGTTAATTATAATGTTGATTGCTTCCGTATTTACTGGTATTATTCAAAATAATTGTTTACATGCATTTCCAATTTCGAATGTCCTATATCCCTCCCAAATCACCTTTGAGAAGCCATTAGAGCATTTTGGTATAACTGTATACTGTACTGGTGATGTTGGTTTTGGCATTGATTTCTATGAGGTTGAATTGCCTTTTAAGCTACCCAGAGTTTTTGGTGCAGGTTATTATGCAAGACTTGAGTACGTTGTGGGCGATAACCAATTGTATTTTGAAAGTGGTTGGTCTTTAATGGGTATCGGTGAGCAAGAGGCTGAAGCCTACCTTTACAATATAACAAAATCCCTTGAAAATTATATGGGAATACAGTTCAAAAATATGATTAGATCCCCATATTCTTACCAAAGTCCAGTTACTGGTGGAACTTTTAGAGGAATTACTTATACTTGTACTGTAACAGACTTCAATCCAGATGTTGTAATAGATAATTTTCTCAAATTGAAGCCTAATGAAGGGTTTATGTCCATAGTGACTAGGAAGTTTCTACGTGCAGGAGACAAGATAAGTTTAGTAATATCCTCCACCACCAACTTCGCTGAGTTATGGATTAGTAAAGTTGTGAGAAATTGCTTCAATTTCAAAATTGGAAGCACTTACATATTAGATGTTTTCAAGCTACTAAACATAACTAATCCTATTACGACGCATCCGAAGTCTGAGCATAGAAGTAGTGTATCTATAATTTTACTATACTATAAGGATCCTGTCACCAATAAATGGATACCACCATATGCTTACAAAGCTGAGATAATTGAAATTAAATTGCCATTTGAATACAAGATAGGCAGTTCTGCTAGTGCAGAGAGAATCTTCGATTATATTATTGAAAATCGTCTAATCCTCCGTAGCCAAGAGGGATTCACATATGACACATACTCCCTCACTGCAGGTGATGTTATTGAGTATATGCAGGTAAAATTCAAGATAGTTGAGTATGGTTATGCTATTCTCAAAATAGATTTAACACCCACAACTATAATTGGAATAATATTGGTTGTAGCCTCATGTGCATCAATACCAATACTAATTAGAAAAGCACGTAAAAGGAGTCCCAAATAAATAGAGATTCAATTCAGTAACGGTAACTTGAACTGTTAAAATTAAGTTATAGTTGATACTAGTATAATGTATTTCTTTTTTCAATACTATACCACATAATGCATATATGATAAATTTTAAATTTTCCTAATTAAACATTTGTATTGATGCGGAATTTTTGGGTTTTGCTTTTCATTATAGTTTTACAGTTTTTAATTATAGTGCCCTATGTTTATTCGTGTATGGTTGATTGGCATGCTTCTTCTTTGTGGAGTTCGCAAACCATTATTTACTCACCAGATTATTTTGATTGGTTGTATGCTGGGGTTCGTGCTAATGGTGATGTTGTTTGTCAATTGACTTGCCGCTTTGTTGATGCACCATTCTATTATCCTCCACTACCAGGTCTCGGCGTTTTAAGTTGTGGTTATGGTTTGTATTATGTTGTTGGTGATCCAATAACTTTTGGAATTAGAATTGATTTACATTATATGAGTGAAGTTGAAGCTGATGTTCATGCCAATAAGATTAGGGGGTTGTGTGAAGATTGGTTGAGTGTGAATTTTAAGGAAACTAAGAGGGTGTTAGAAACTTTCAATCATCCACAATTTGGCACTCTTAGGAGCATGTACTACGAGTTTGTTTGTGAAAATTTCAATCCCGATGCCATTATAGATAAGTTTCTAGCCTTACTCCCAAAGAATGGATTCATGTCACTAATTAGTAGAAAGGTAATCTCTAAAAATGACAAATTTTGGTTGCAATTCTATTTTGGCTCAAAATACTGTAAATTCATATATGCAAAAGAGTTTATAGGCTACTTTAACTTCAAAGTTGGAGAAACCTATACTCTTGACATCTTCAAACTCTTCGATTTCCCTGGACCACTAAAAATTCATGAAAAATCCATAAATGGTTCACGTATAGAAATAAATATTCTATTGTATAGCTCTGGTACAACAAAGATATACACAAGTATTAAAGCTGAAATTATTAGTATAGAGCTTCCGTTTAAATATAGAATCATGGGCACACGTACATACACTATTGAGAACTCTTTTATTTCCGAGTATACTACTTCCGTAAAATACACGCTTACTGCTGGTGATGTTGTTGATTATATGCGTATAACTTTTAAGATCGTTGAAGAGGGTTATGGAATAAAATTTGAATCCATAAATGTTGCAGGAATACTAATAGTTCTGATTTCTGTTTCCATAGTAGCAGTAATTGTTTGGAGATTTAAACGCTATAGATCCAGTTTAACCCATCAAGCCCCTTTTAACATAAAATAAAAAAGCCTTCAAACCTTAAAACATCACTGCACCCCAGAAATCCTTGTCTATAATTCACTTCACTAACACAACTGAATTCAAAGAGCAATGAAAATCTGCAATTATAAAATAATAAAAGAAAGGGAAGGAATATTAAGGCATGCCGTCATTGTTATTTCATATCCATTCGCAATAGCCCATGTAGGTAATGTATGGAGGTTCTCCCTCCCCCCAATACTGATAATATATTACCCTTATCCAATTCACACCAGGCAATTGGTAATATGCGTATGGCATGAATCCGCCTTGACTGCCTGCAACATAGTAGTCTACAAATTGAAGTATGCTACCTTCGTTATTCGGCGGTCCAAGCCAGAATTCTATTTTCAATTCAGTATATGGGCCGCTCCAAAAGAAATTGGCTATTTCAATAGATGTAGCTACCTTTCCCCCAAATTCATAATTATGATCATACTGACTCCCTTTTGATGGTAGGTAGCCGCATATGTAAAACCATCCACCTAATGGTTGATACTCAGTTGCAACAGTAATGTGAACTGTTAACAATATAGTTAACATAGTTAATATTGGTATAATGTATTTCTTTTTCAACATTATATTTCACCGTGTATATATATGGGAAAATTTAAATTTTTCTAACTCGAATCATTGTATTGGAAATGTATAGGCAGTCTAAATTATTATTAACGTTAATCATTATGGCAGTATGTCTGATTTCAGCTTTTGATTTTTCATTATCTGGGGTTCCTCCAACAGAGTTTTTTCGTATTATTGTTACATCTAATGGAAATGTTGGTGTTTTGATATCTAATTATCGTGTTGGATTGCCTGAGGAGTTTCCTCGAATTCCAGTTGGAACTAAAGTATCAAATTATGTTGCTCTAACCTATAATATTGGTAATGAATTGACTGGTAAGGTATCTTTGGATTTGACTGGTATGGGTGAGGCTGAAGCTGATGCTGAATTTCAGAAGATTAAAGATTTCTTGGAGGGTTGGCTTAGATGTAAAATTGGTAGTATTGACAAGTTGATACGCTCACGTACGTCGCAATATCTTGGTTATCTGATGTGGGTGGAATATGATTTTAAAGCTGAAAACTTCAATCCAGACGTTTTAATTGATAAATTTATGAGCTTAACCCCTTCTGAGGGCTTTTTCGTCATGGTGAATAAGAAGATTATATCGCCAGGAGACTACTTTTATTTAACAGTTTACGGAGGCTCCAACTATGCTCATTTAGCATTCACAAAGGCATTCAGAAACTACTTCAATTTCAAAGTTGGAGAAACCTATACCTTGGATGTCTTCAAAATCCTCAATTTCACAGGATCCATCAAGATCCCAAGCAACTACTGTGAAATTCAAATAGAATTACTAACCTATCCTCCCTCCACTGGGCCTCTCAATATTCAAGCTGAAATAGTTAAAGTTGACCTCCCCTATGAATTTAGCATTGGGAAATCTGCAAATCCTGATCATCCAACATCCTTCGTAATTTATAACGTTGTTGAGGGTGAATACACTTTACGTGCTGGTCAAACCATTGAATATATGCGTGTAACATTTAAGATAGTTGAAGTTGGATTCAACATCTCCAATATACTAAGTAATATAAACTTAACAACAATTACTGGACTACTAATAGTGGCGTTATGCATCTCCATACCCATACTTTTAATTAGAATATTGAAGATGAAGCGATGCACCACTTAAACAAGCTTTAACCAACACCCACAAACATTAAAAAATAAAATTGGGAGTTTATTCAGCATTTTAAATTTGATCATAACCGTAGCAGTTACACTGACCCCAATAAGCAACGCTTGGAGTTGTAGCTTCGCCACCATAATACCATCCATACTCAACTATTATTTGTGTTATTGTGGTGTATGGTGGTGTTGGTTGTAGTATTCTGTAATATACATGTCCTCCAGCCCACACTTCACTTGTACTCCCACTTCCACATTCAAATATTAAGTGTATTATTAATGCTGTGTTTGGATCATCCCAATAGAAGTTGACTATTTCAATTGTTGTTGCCCCGGGACCGGTACCCCATTTATACACGTTATGAGGCTCTTTATCCCCTGGTTTTTCTAGGTATCCACTTATGTGATCTATGAATTCTCCAATAGAGAGTATCTCTGTTGCATATGCAACTTTAATTGTGAGCATTATTATGCTGATAATTGTCAATAAATACAATGTTTTCTTTTTCAATGTTATAATTCACCGTATATATATATACGGTAAAATTTAAATTTTATTGTTTTTAAAATATTTTTTGATGAAAACTTGTTTGCTCTTTATCCTCTTAACATTTATCAGCGTATTTCCTTATCCGAATCAGTATTCATTGAATTATTTTGATTACTTGAATCTTACCGTTTCGTTTGATGGTGGTATTAATTGCACCATAACTTCTGATATTGAGAATCCTCCAATTGATGTGCCGTATGCTCGTGGTTTAGTTAATGGCTATTTTGTAGTTGTGTTGTATGTTGGTGGTAATGTTAGTGTATGTTGGGATGTGGACTTGAAATCGATTAGTGAAGTTGAGTCTGATGCTCAAGCAGTTAAGATAGTTGAACCTGTTGAGGGTTGGCTTGGGGTGAGTTTTGATTTTAATAGTAAAGTTAAGCGAGAGTATCAATCTCCAATTCAAGGATATATTGGTAATATAAGATACACATTTTCCACTAAGAATTATAATCCAGATGTCATTATTGATAAATTTCTAAGTTTAATTCCAAGTGAGGGGTTGTTGTCGATGGTTAGTAGAAGGATAATTTCCAATGGAACCACATTCATGCTAGGCTTTTATGTTGGGACGAAAGCATGCAAATTAACTTTCTCAAAATCTTTCCCAAACTACTTTAATTTTAAAGCTGGCGAAACCTACACTCTAGACATTTTCAAATTACTAAATTTCACAGGCCCCTTAAAAATTCATAAAATGTCTGATCATGCCACATGGATTCAAATAACTCTACTATCCTATGAAAAAGCTGACATCCTCAATGTAATTCCAGATATTCAAGCTGAAATATTGAATGTAGACTTCCCATTCGAATATAGGGTTGGTAAGATTACATATGCCAATAGACCTTATCCACCAGGATTTAACATTGAAAATCTGATAACTGAGAGGGTTGGTGGTGTGGTTACCCCTAAATTCTCCCTTACTGCTGGTGATGTTGTTGATCATATGCGTATAACATTTAAAATAGTTAAGTATGGATTCTCCGCAGGCATAGAGTTTCCAAATGTAATTGGTATTTCAATAATAATGATCTGCGTATTTGTATCCATAGCCATACTTTACAAGATGAGAAAGCATAAAGGAGGGCAGCCCACCATAAAATCCTCCTCCCCATCCTCCTTAAACACTTAAGGTGATGCCAGTTCTAAACAAAGCCTAAATATTCATAATATTTTATGGCAATCAAAGGGGGAGTTTTGGGTTCCAACATATTCATCAAAGTGAACAAAACCGCTGTGCCAATTCTTTACATTTTGAAATTAGCTCTTCTATCCTTTTCATCCTTTCTGCTTCTTTATCTGAGGGTATTGAGTAAAATTCGCAGATTTTATCAACTCCATATTTTTCGAGGACTAATAGTTCTTCGGCGAAGATTGGTTTCACATTTAAATTGGCTCTTTTGAATAGTGGTAATGCTCTTTCCATGTGGGGGAGGAGTGTTAAAACTCCAATCCTCTTTGCAAAGTTAAATGTTTTTCTTTTCAGTAAGATTTTTAGAAATTCCACATTTTCCTCAGTGGTTGATGAGAGTTCTTCTAAGAGCATGTCTTGTAAGGGGACATTATATTCCTCATGAAGAAATTCAGCAATTATTTGGGCTTCCGATTTCTCCCATCTTGCGAGAGCAAAAGCTTCAAAGGAAAAGTTTGGATTCTCCAGTATCCTGCTATAATCATATCTAACTCCAAAGTTGTATCCACCAGAAATTATAAACTTCTTAACAACCCCCCTTTGATAAGCTATTCCAGCCGCTCTCGCTTTAAGTTCCGTATGAGGCGCTAAAAAGTACCTATTATCCCGCTTTTTAACTTGAGATCCCAAAACAATTGCCAAATCATACTCCTCCAACATTACACCTCCAAAGATTATTTAAGCTCCATATAACATTATGTTCTCCTTACTCTTAGATTCTTGCATATTCAATTTCAATGGAAGAGGCTGAAGTAATTATGATGTTAACGATTCAAGGGATCATCATAAAGTTTTGAGCCTTTCAACATTTGGGGGTTATTATGATCATGCCTTAATGAAATTGCAAACCTTATATACATTAATCACCCCTTAAACTATATGTTGAGGTCTCTTGGAATGAAACCAGTATATATTGTTCGATTACACTTTAAAACGCCGGAGTTGGAGGGGGATTTTAATAGATGGTATAATAATGTGCATCTCCCAGACCTTCTAAAAGTTCCAAACCTCATTACTGCAAGACGCTTCATCTCACTGAGTGGAGGTGTAAAGTATCTAGCCATATATGAGTTCAGTGGTAGAGATGGGATGATGGAGGGTAAGAATAGTGCTGAAATGGCTGCTTGCAGAGCAGATACACGAGCTAGGTGGAGCCTCCACCTAGATCCAAGAGCTGAAAGATACTGGTGCGATGTAAGTAGAGTGTTTAAAAGTGAGAGGGACATGCTATCAGATTCAACCACACTATTTTTAGCCTTCGAATTCAACCCAATTAAGGAGAGAGAAGCAAAAGCATACTTTGAAGGAGAAATTGTTGATAAACTGCTTAAACTGCCTGAACTGGAAACATTAGTCCTCTACACAACCCTCTTCAAAGAACCTGAAAACCTCCCAAACATGATCATGCTCTGCCAATTCAAAAACAAAACACTCACCACAAAACCACAAAACATACTTGAAATGCTATCCACAGCAAAATCAAGAAAAGACCTATACACAAAATTTGATTACGCACTATACGCATTCATGCTATCTATCGTTAAGAGGGTAGGATTCCAGATGAGTACATAAATGCATATATTTCTTCATGAATGTTTAAGTAGGCTCTATCTCTTCTCACAAATAACTCGCATCTACCTTTTCACTTCCTCTATTATATATGGACTTAAACTACTTAAAATTCCAAGATCAACCCTTACTTTAAATACTTTCTTCAACTCATTTTCTATCCTAACTAAATCCAAGAGGCTTTTCTCACTGTTTCGTTCAAATTCGATATCTATATCTATATCACTTCTCCTATTTTGCCCCCCCAGCGAAAGAACCGAAAATGACCATAAACACTATGTTGTTCTTTCGACAAATCTTAGCTAGCTCCTCCTCTAAACCTTCTCTCCTTAATTCTTGTGGCAAATTTTGAATATTAACTTTAATACTCATGCCTTAATCGTTAAAAGATTCCCTCAAATTTAAGTCTTTTCTCATAAAAATTTTCAAAGTTATACAGAAAATTTAAATATTCTCTTGTTTTAATGAGTAATGCATGAGGAGTATATTCGGAGTAAACAGAAAGGATGTACAAGATACGGCGAGTAAAAAAGCATATTTACTTAACGTGCTAATTAATGTGATAATAATTCTCTGCCTAATAGCGACTATTGCAGCAGCAATTTTTGGCATACTTGCTGTTTACTTCGAATTAATTACAAGAGAACCACTCTACAATATTTATATGAAAATTGCGGCATTGCTTATCGGTATTGCAGGTATTCTAGCTTCTCTTATCTCTGCTTTAAGGGAAAAATTAAGTAGGTGATCGTGGAGTTATCGTATTCCCATTTCCTATATATGTATATGGATGCTAAAGATGGTGGATATGGCTATTAAACAAAGGAGTGGAGGAGAATGGTTGGAGAAATGGGCAAGCCTACTTAAGACCATAGGTAATCCAGCACGTCTAGCCATTCTCCTAATCTTATATGCAAGTGGAGAAGGAAGCCTTACATTCACCCAACTAAAAGAAATCATGGGTCTCCCCTCAGACTCCGCTCTAGTTCACCACCTAGAAATCCTCCTAAAAGCTAAACTCATCGAGAAAATTGCATGTAAAAAGGGGGAGATCGGTAGAGTTTACCCAAAATATCAAATAAGTAAACTTGGAAAAGAATTACTCGAACAAACACAACTCGCTCAAGCCCTCCAAGAATACATGAATAGACATCCTAAATGATTATACATACCACATATTACGGATTCTTAAACACCTCAAAATATCTAAGCACAATGTTAATTCCTTCTTGTTCAGGTGAGGTCCTTCTCTACACTCAATTGAATGCCATTAATAATGCGTTGGAAGAATAGAAGAATCTCAAGAAATAAGCGAGCTTATTCTCTCCAAAATAAATAAGGATAATATGAAACAGAATAAGAACCATGATTTGGTCAAAGGAACATTAAATCCTTTTATAGGAAATTTCTCATACAACCCCACGTATCTACCAACTCCAATTTGATGTTTATCAGAGAAATATTGTCCTTATAAAAGCCTTCACATATCCTTTAACTTCCCTCTAACAGAATATATTTTTGAAATTTTAATGCTAATAGGTTTATGAGGGTTTGTGAGTTGACTTCATTAAAGGAAATAGTTGATGGCTATATGGGGAAGGTTTCTGGTTTGAGGGAGCATTGTGAGAGATGCCTTAGAACTGAGAGGTGGGGAGGATGTGTTATTTTGATGGTTGTGGATGCAGCCTTCACATCAATTGGCTTAAACTATTTCACGGCTGTTGTCCCGAAGGTTGAAGAGTTCAATGAGAAGTTTGTTGAGACTGGGAGGATTAGGTTTCTTAGGGATCTTGCAAAGGCAGATATGGATGAGTTAAGGAAGGTGTGGAGGAATATGAGGTCGTGGCTCATAGCCAAGGAAATAGCCTCCCACCTCTCAACCATAAGCAGTAATGATAGGGAAGCCCTTAGAACTTGGGCAAAGAACGCTAAACTTGAAGATTGGTGGGAGGACCCCATTGGAAGGATTAAGGGGGTTGGACTAGTAACATTCCAATACCTCAGGATGATGGGAGGCATAGACACTGTAATGCCAGATAAAATCGTTAAGAGAGTGATAAATGAAATTCTAGTTAAAGCTGGCCTGGAACCCATAAACGACGATATTGAATTCATTAAGAAGGTTGAAGAATTAGCATTAGCATGCGGATATAGACCAATAGAGCTTTGCTGGATGACATGGCTAATACAACCAGAAGGGAAAATGATTAGAATGGAGAAATATTCAAGTATACTGCCAAAAATTTAACTTCCTTTAAGCCCTCACTTCTCTAATGGATTCAATAATCTCTTTGTCATTGCAAGATTGAGATAAACAATCCACTCCTTTATGGATTAAAGCATAAGCCTCGTTAACCAAATCCTTTAGACATACCCTAACCATTTTGCAGTTCTTTGAAACATATTACGTTTATAGAACTTTAAAAGAGCAAAAATATACATGTTTACGCATTCATCTAATAACATGAGAATATGAGTGAGGGAGTTAAATACAAGGATCTTGGGGATTCATTACTAATAAAAGCTTTAGGAGATTCCCCAAAGATTAGGATAATTGACATCTTCCTTACAAACCCCTATTTTGATTTCAGCAAGGAAGAGCTTGCAAGAGAATTGGGAATGAGTAAGCAAACCCTCTATAAGAACTTCAAAGATTTAGAGGAGCTTGAAATAGTAAAGATTTCTAGGAAAGTGGGTAAGGCGGTAATGTACAAGATAAATATAGAGCATCCGCTGGTTAAAAGATTGAATGAAATCATAAATGAAATGTCTCTTAAGATTGCAGAAAAAGAATTAGAGAAGTAGGCAAAGCCTATTTCCGTAGGATAAGATCAGAAAGATCGGCTTTAGTTAAGATATGAGGAAAAGGAAGCATTCAGCAATTTTATTAATATTATGAAAACGCTTGAGGGGTTTAAGGAAGTTGATGTATTCGAATGATTTTGCAAGGAAAATGAGGAATAAGTCTATTTTGCTTGTTTGATTGAAAAAGAAAAATTCAATTTTGAATTTTTCTCCTCTTGAGCCAATTCTCTTCAGCTTCATCAAGTTCTCTCTCAAATGCATCAACGTCGAATTCTACATTTCTCCCTCTTTTCCTGAGTTCTTGCCAGAGATCCCCCACTTTTAAGAGAAGCCCTCCCTCCACAACTTCCAACTCTAAAACAGCTCCCTCTTCAACTCCAAGCTTTTCCCTTATGCTCTTGGGGATGACAATAGTTCCCCGCTTTCCAACACGTATCTTCATAAATACTTGGTTAATTATTTGTCAGAACCGAATAAAAATGTTTTTGGAATTCACATATACAAACTCAAGAATAGGTTGAAGCTGTAATAACACTCTTGGAATCACTTGAAGAAGGGGGTAGGCTGAGAATAATTCATCTAAGTTTTAAATGAAGTTCACATGGTAAGGGAGTTGAAGATGGAATCAAAGCATTAAACATGGGAAATATATCGACTTTGATTTTAAGCATGGGGATATTAATTCTCAAATTTTAAAGTTCTTTTGATGTATTCTGCTATTTCTCTTGATTTTGCTGGGTTAAGTGATATTGTTTCCCCTCGTTTATATGCTAATAAGTAGCCATCTCTTAGAAGCTCTTTTACAGCTCTTCTTATCCTTTTCCCATCATTTTTGACTGCATGTGAAAGCTTGTTTACCAGAGTATCGAGTGGGAAGTAGTATGCCCCCCATCTACCGCGTCTCTGTAGCCAATCTAGAATCAAAGCCTTAAGTTCAAGGTCAGTGTACTCTCTTTTCATAAGTACACTTATAGTACCTCTAAACAGTTAATTATATATACCTTAATGCTAAATTCTAATTGAAATGGTTGGAGAGTACGATTCGCTTTTGATTAAAGCTTTTGGGAATTCTCCTAAGCTTAGGATTTTAGATTACTTGTTGGACTATAAATTGAATGATTTTACGAAGAAGGAGATCATTGAGGCTTTGGGGATGAGTAAAATCACCTTCTACAAATACTTCAAAGACTTAGAAGATTTAGGCTTAGTAATTCCATCTAGGAAGATAGGGAGAGCCACACTATACAGGATAAACTTGGAAAATCCAATGGTTAAACTGCTCATAGAATATGAAATGCAACTCTCCCTACAAATAGCTGAGAGGGAAGCGCAGAAGATGAAGAAAATAATGGAAGTAACCTAGTTTTCCTAGGGAATCCACTTTTCCAAACACTAATGCCAAGTCATGCTTATGAGTATAAGCACATTAAAACATTTATCAAACTCTTATTGCTATGTAAAAAAGTATTAACTTAACCCCTCATCAATTATGGAAAAAAAATGGGGTTTTATGGTATTTTCTTTGCAGCTCTTTTTTCATCCAGTCTTCTTTATTATTGTTATGTTTCTGATTATTATTTGTGTTACTGCACCCTTTTCTAGGTCTACGTTTACTTGGGCGAATCCACCATTCCCATTTCTTAATGTCACTATTGCTCCAGTGGCTTTTAATGTTATTGTCCCATCACCTTGAACCGTCATCTTCACAGTTGGCCTTATTCCTGTAACATTGTATCCTTGGCTTATTAGTTTCTGTACGTCACTATCGCTTAAAGCTATGCTTAAAACTTTGCTCTTAAATTCATCGCTGATTTCAATTGTGAATCCCCTAATCTTACCCTTCATTAATGGCTGTATTGGTTGCTGTATTTGATTTCCATTCCAAGCCCACTTATACTGCTGTCTCCAAGCATATCCAGCATATACTGTGGCTAATCCAATGCCGAGCATTATCATTGATAACATGGCTATTAATGCTAGCTTCCTCACTTCCCTTACACCCCCAATAAACACTTATTTTACAGTTTGATTTAAGGGATTCTTTGAAACATGTTTTCCATAGTTTAGTATGCGTTTCCCAACGTGGTGGAAAACATTATATTCAATTACAAATCTAGATTATTTTGGCGATGTGGTTTGGCTTTTAGGATGACTGTTTTCTCTGATAATTATGTTAGTCTTAGGAGTAGGGGTTGTTGGGCTCAGCATGGTTTTGGTGCGTTGCTAGAGTTTAGATTTGAGGATTTAAGTTTGAATGTGGTTTTTGATTGCGGCCCCTCCATGGATGTTGTTAAGCATAATTTGGATGTTTTGAAGCTTGATTTCAGTGGTGTTAATGCAATTTTCTTGAGTCATGGACATTACGATCATACTGGAGGGTTGATCGAGGTTGTTAAGCGTATTGGTAGGAGGATTCCAGTGTTGGTTCATCCGAAGACATTCTCCAATAGGTTTGCCAAGAGGGATCTTAGGGTTGTTGGAGTACCATTCAAGCCAAGCGATGTTGAGAGTGCTGGTGGAATAGTTGTTCCATGTAGGAATCCAGTTGATTTTGCTGGTAAAGTATTCCTTAGTGGTGAGATTGATAGGGTTAATGATTTTGAGAAGGTTGAGGGGTACTTCATTGAGGAGGATGGTAGACTCGTTGATGACAATATAATTGATGATAGAGCTTTAATAGCCAACTTAAATGGTGAATTCATAGTTTTGACTGGATGTGCACATTCAGGTTTAATCAACACATTGCATTACGCTATGAAGGAGTTTAATGCTAAGAAGTTTAAAGCCATAATTGGAGGCTTCCACCTTGAATCTGCACCAGATGAAAGAATTTCAAGAACTATAAGTGAGCTTAAGAAGATAGACTTCCAATACATCGTTCCAATGCACTGCACGGGGATTAAAATGATTGCAGCACTAATAAACAATTTCGGTGAGAAGGTGAAAATTCTAAGTGTAGGTGAAAGTTTAGAGCTAAAGTAAATTAAAAAATAATGATATTTTTATGAAACCTTTTTGTAGACGATATCCTTCTCCCTAACCCTCTGTGCAACTTTCAATCCAATAAGTTGTCCTGCCTCAGCTGATTCAACATTCTTATGTTGTATTTGCATGGATTCAACTGTTTGTTCAAAGTTTGTCGTAGTCCCCCTAATAACTATCCTATCTCCAACGGATAGTTTTGATGTAAGTTCAACTATGGCTACACTTATACGTGGATAGAAATGTATAACTCTACCAACATTTACAAGTTTTTCCTCAATCAAATGGGGTTCAACCAAATTCACTATTTCATTTTCAATAAATAAATTTTATGAGATTTTAATTCCCATGGCTCTTGGGCTATTATCGTAAACTTCCCTAACATTGAATATTAAGCATGGCCTGTTAGCCTTGGCTTTTGTTGGTGTATAGTGGAATGCGTCGTGAACTAAATTTACAAATTCATGATACTTCCCTTCTAAGTGCACTTCTACTTCACCGTGGATTTCGAAGCTTATGTTTGGGGGCATATAGTATAGTAGGCAAGCCTCCCTATTACTCTGAAGATTCATCCATGTGTGTTTTGAGGAATCTCCCTTGCCTACAGCCAATTCCAATGTGGCTATCTTAGTGAAATCCACCTTTTCATATGCTTCAGCTTCATCATCAAAATACAATACCTCCAGTAGCAACTTAACCCCCTCCATAGCATACTTCAATCTATCCATACCCTCTCCCCTCAAATAGTGCTCCCTCAACTTAACTAAAGCTTCATCAATGTAATTTTCCTTTAAAATAAATCCTGCACCCACAACTTTAGCGTTAACGAAAATCCTACCATCAATAATACTTGCAGTGGCAAGTATTGGGGTATGTCTCATCATATTGATGAAGAACATTGGGTCTTGGGTGA
>Ga0272445_1000807_pt1 | contig 26885 bp, 29 predicted proteins | sample YNPCB0031_FD_194404 | JGI IMG/M metagenome (GOLD analysis project Ga0272445, IMG submission 194404) | Hot spring sediment microbial communities from Yellowstone National Park, WY, United States - YNP-CB-003-1 | ecosystem: Environmental > Aquatic > Thermal springs > Hot (42-90C) > Sediment... | reverse complement strand
ATAAGGTCTGGAAGGAACCTGAAAAGAGAGGGGTCATGTTTGAACATGTCAATGATGTTTTCAAGAAATCCCTTGCCCATATATTCTATGAGCATGTCTTTGAGTTCAGTGTCTGTCATATTAAGCAGACTACAGGCGGAAGTAATCATAATAGGGGTTAGGGATTAGGGAGTAGGGGGTAGTCTTCCTACACCCTAACCCTACTCCCTACACGCTACACGCTATACGCTATCCCCTCCCGGCTTTACCTTTTTTCTACCTATTCAGGCTCGAATCTTGATTCAAGCCTCTTCATGAGCTGAGGCATTGTTGTATATTCAAGGTCATCAAGACCAAGTCTGTGGGGCTCGAAAGGACCGTGAACTCTGAGATAATTTCCAATCTCATTTGCCTTCTGCCTTGCATAATCAAAGGCAGGGTCATCAAAGAGGTCTCTTGGGCCTATGAGTCTTCCATTTGCGATCTGGAATCCTGCTGCAATTACCCTTGGAGGACCGTCAAATCTTGTTGGATTTGCCTTATCAAAGGGAACAGGCATTAATGGACCATGATGGGAACCCCTCATCCATCCCTCAACAATATGCGGAAAGGAAAAGGGTTCAAGGGCCTCACCAACAGCAGGAAGTCCTGCCTGACATCTCACTATCAAGACAGGGTCATCCTTTCCAACATATTTGCCAGCAATAAGGCTTAATTTCTGTGTGCTGGCTGCTGCTGCTATCTCTCCCTTCTTTGTATAAACCCTCCTTATCATATACCTTCTCATTGCACCTATAAGCATTAAAAGGTCATACATCTCCTCAGGGGTATTAAGTTTTATACTCCTGTGACCATAGACATCCACGACTTCAAAAATAAATCCCTCATGCATGGATGGGTCAATAACAAGTCCTGCTGTATTGAAGGGATCAGCAAACATTTTAAAGAGGGGAAGATTCCATGCCCCTGGTGAGGTCTTATCAGCCATGAAGACTATAACAGGTTCTGATTTCCTCTCAACAAACTCCATCTCTGCCACACCAGGACCCATCCCTTTCACATTGCCAGAAAAGGCATCTGCAAGGAGGTCCTGACCTGCGCCATACATCTTAAGCTCCTTTGCCACCTCTGTTGCTGCAAGAAAGGTTTCCCAGGAGAGTTTATGGATATCCTCATTATCTATACCTTTTTTGTGAGTCATAATCAGTTCCATATCGTCACCACAGCGGGTCACATAAAAGTCAATTATAATACCCTTTTCCTGAGCCTCTTTAAGTTTTTTTCTTGCAACATCCATCATATCATGATGGATTGCGCAGTGGCCTACAAAACCACCCACATCAGCCTTGATTACACTTAAGGTAATCTTCTCAGACATAAACTCCTCCTTTTTGAGTTTTTAATGACTATTTCTTCAGGTTTCTTTTCAGTCTCCTCTCAATAGAGGCAACCTTTTCTTCTATCCTGTTTGGTTTGCCCTTTCTGTCATCAATGGTGATTGTTGTGATCGCCCTTTCAGCCTTGCTCATCACAGCCTGATGGCATTTCTCAATAAGGCTGAAAATCTCCTTCCACTCACCCTCTACCACCGTACCCATTGGATTTACCTTATAGGGGAGGCCACTCTTATCAACAATATCGAGGACTTCAGCAAGATAATCACCAATGCTACTGCCCACGCCTACAGGGACTATACTGAATTCTACAAGCATGGGACACCTCCTATTGTTTTACCTTATAGCATCTTTAAAAGCCTTACCAGCTGTGAATCTCGGAACCTTCATAGCAGGAATCTTGATCTCCTCACCTGTCCTGGGATTGCGACCCTTTCTCGCCTTTCTCTTTGAAACAGAAAAGGTTCCGAAACCAACAAGGGTAACCTTCTGACCCTTCTTAAGGGCTCCCTTGATAGCATCAAGGCAGGCATCCAGTGCCCTTGATGCCTGTACCTTTGATAGGTTTGCTCCTTTTGCAATCTTCTCAATAAGCTCAGCCTTTGTCATGATAATTCCTCCTTATAAATTTTTTATATGGGAAGAAATCCTCCCTGACTATTCCTTTCGCTACCATACTCAGGCTATAGGCTTTAGCCTAAATTTGCCTGTAGTCTAAACCATAGACTATCAAGAAACACCTTTTTTGTCAAGGGAGCATTAGGTTATAATTTTATATGCTTCAGGAGCTTGTTATCAAAAACCTTGCCATAATAGATTCCCTCACCATTACCTTTAAAGAAGGCCTTAATGTCCTTACAGGTGAGACAGGGGCTGGAAAGTCTATAATAGTTGATAGTCTGGGCCTAGCCTTAGGCCAGAGGGCAAGCTCAGATATGATAAAGCATGGTGCAGATGAAGGCTCTGTTCAGGCACTCTTTGAAGTAAAGGAGATAAAAGCTCTGGAAGAGCTCTTTCCAGCTTTTACTTTCGCCACAAGAGTTGAGCCTGACAATACCATTATCTTAAGAAGGATATTAAATACTCAGGGTAAAAACAGGGCATATATAAATGATACCCTCGTCAACCTATCAACCCTTGAACTCATAGGAAAGAGCCTTGTCGATATCCACAGTCAACAGGAACACCAGAGTCTTTTAAACAAAGAGATACAGCTTGACCTTCTTGATGCCTATGGTGACCTTAAATCCTTAAAAGACCATTACAGGACAGTATTTGGAGAGGTCTCTAATCTCAGGACAGAACTCCAGAGACTTCAGGAAGCCTCCAGGCTCAGGGCCCAGAGGCTTGACCTCTTAAGGTTCCAGATAAATGAGATAAAGCAAGCAAAACTTCTTCCTGATGAAGAAGAACTTCTCAGACAGGAATACATGATTCTTAAAAATTCCGCAAGACTCTCTGAAGCGGTACGAAGTGCCTTTGAAGGGATTTATGGAGGTGATAACTCCTCAATTGTTCAAATATCGAAAAGCCTCCAAAAACTAAGAGAACTCTCAAACATAGACCCTGGCCTTAAGCCTGTCGTTGACCTCCTTAGTGAGGCAAAGCCCCTCCTCGATGAAGCCTCTCAGGAACTTCTTAAAATCAAGGAAAAATATGAGCTGGACCCAAGGAGACTTGACTTTGTAAATGAAAGGCTTGACCTGATTGACCGGCTTAAAAAGAAATACGGAAACTCTATTAAAGAAATACTCCAGTATCTCAAAAAGGCAGAAGAGGAAGCTCAAGACCTTGAGGGTTCAGAAGAAAAAATAACAGAGCTTGAAAAAAGACTTAAAGAAAAGGAAGCTCACCTTATAGAGCTCGGTAAAGAGCTTTCAAAAAAAAGGAAGGCTATAGCCTCAAAAATAGAGGAGGCGATTACAAAGGAATTAAAAGAGGTTGGTTTTGATAAGGCCCTCTTCAGGGCAAGCCTTCAAGAACTTAATATGCCAGCAAGGGATGGTATGGACTATCTTGAATTTGAATTTTCAGCAAATCCAGGAGAACCACCGAAACCTTTATCAAAAGTGGCTTCAGGTGGTGAGCTATCACGGCTGATGCTATGCCTGAAGGTTATTCTTGCTGAGGTAGATAAGATCCCTGTACTGATATTCGATGAAGTCGATGCAGGTATTGGAGGAATTACTGCCCAGAAAGTAGCCCAGAGGCTCAAAAAGCTTTCAAGGCACAGGCAGGTCATTTGCATCACCCATCTTCCCCAGATAGCCTCAGCAGCAGACCATCACATAAAGGTTGAAAAGATACAGAAAAAAGACCGTGTATCAGTAGTGGTGAAGGCCCTTTCAGAGGAAGAAAGGCAGGAAGAGATAGCAAGGATGCTCAGTGGAAAGATTACAGATGCCTCCTTGAGGCATGCAAAAGAATTAATTGGAGCGTATAAATGAAAAAAGAAGGTCTCGATAAAAAGGAAGTATCAAGACAAAAAAAGCCATTGGCAGCGGGCAGGATAGAGATTAACAAGGAACTCTGCAAAGGATGTGGTTATTGTGTGGAGGCCTGTCCAAAGTCAGTTATAGCCATAGGTAAAAATTTTAACAAAATGGGTTATTTCGTTGCTGAGGTTGTATCACCTTTAAACTGCACAGGCTGTGCTGCCTGCGCAGAAATATGTCCAGACATAGCAATAACTGTCTGGAGGGCCTAAGGGTTCAGGAGCTCCATAAATGATTGTTATTGTTGACTATGGAATGGGGAATCTGAAAAGTGTCTCCAAGGCCTTTCTTAAACTTGGAGAGGATGTAAAGGTTAGTTCCCTTCCAGAAGATGTTGACAATGCAGATGCTATTGTCCTTCCGGGTGTGGGTGCCTTTGGTGACTGCATGAGAAATCTTTCCCTGAAGGGTTTAATAGAGCCTGTAATAAGGGCAATCGAGAAAGGGAAACCTTATCTTGGCATATGTCTTGGGCTCCAGATCCTTTTTAACGAATCAGAGGAATTCGGTCTCACCAAAGGCCTTGGCATTATTCCTGGGAGGGTAAAAAGATTTTCATTCCAAAATAGAGAGCTCAAGATCCCCCACATGGGATGGAATACGATAAAGATAATCAGGCCATCTCCGCTCTTTAAGGAGATACCTGATGAAAGTTATTTTTATTTTGTCCATTCCTATTATGTAGTGCCAAAAGACATATCAGTAGTAGCATCAGAAACAGAATATGGAGAAAGGTTTGTATCCTCTATATGGAAGGACAATATAATGGCAACGCAGTTCCATCCAGAAAAAAGCCAGTCCCTCGGCCTCAAGGTATTGAAGGGATTTATAGAGTTTACTAAAATGATAGATTCATAGTCCTTAAAATAAGATTTATCATACCCCCAAAAAGTATAGCACTTGGGAAGACCACAAAGACAATCATTAAGGCAATCCTGAGGCTGAACTCTTTTATGAGCATCAAAAAATGGGCAAGGCATGGAACAAAAAGGGTTATGGTAATCAGACTCACAAGAGACTGTATGGGGTCGAGGAGTCCTTCCTCTGCGAGCTTAAAAAGACCTGCTGCGCCATAATCCCTCCTTAAAAAACCCAGCAGAAATGCCTCTGTTGTCTTTTCAGGAAGCCCGAGGAATTTAACCACAACAGGTGATGCAAGGTCTTTTATAAACTCCAGAATGGCAATCTTGTGAAGCAAAAAGAGAATAAATGTCCCAAGCATAAAAAGAGGAACTGCCTCTTTGAGATACCAGACAACCCTGTTAAAGGTCTTAATGGCTACATTTTCAAGAACAGGCATTCTCACAGGAGGAATCTCGAGAAAGAATTCAGAGCTCTCTCCCTTGACAATCCTTGAAGCTATTGAACCTAAAAGCAAAAGAACGCCAAGGACAGAAAAAAACCATATAATTGTGGCCTTCCAGGAAAGGCTTCCAAGCATTCCGAGAATCACACCAAGCTGGGCAGAGCATGGGACTGCGAGGGCAAGCAAAAAGGCTGCTATTATCCGCTCCCTTGTTGTCTCCAGTATCCTTGTAGTCATCACAGCCATGGTTCCGCATCCCAGTCCGAGAACCATTGGAAGGATAGCCTTTCCACTGAGGCCCATAGTCTTGAAAAGCTTGTTTGACATAATTGCAAGCCTCGGAAGGTAACCACAATCCTCAAGGATCGAAAAGGCAATAAAGAATGTAGTTGTTATAGGAAGGATAATTCCTATGGCATAAGTTAAGGCGACAGTTATAAGACCATACTCACCTATCAATGCCTCCTTTATAACTGGCAAAGGGACAATGAGCTCAATTATCCTTTTAAACATTGGATTGAGATATTCTCCAAAGAGTCCTTCTTCAAGAAGGTCAACAAGGGTCCCTGCTCCGAAGACACCAACAAATTCATAAATTAAAAAAAGCACAACTCCAAGAACAGGCAATCCCCAGAGGGGATGCATACTTATATTTCCAAGGATTTGAGCTATCCCTCCTGCTGGAGCTGGTATCCTTCTGACAACCTTTTCTGAGAGCTCTTCTGCAAGATTGAGTCTTTTTGCATTAATTACGAGTCCGGGGTCAGTTTTCAGCCTTTCAGCACAGAGGTCTCTTATAGATTCTATCTCCTCAATGGTCTTCTCTGAAAGATTAGCCCTGAGCCAGGGCTTCAGACTTGCATCACCAGAAAGGATCATAAGCCCAATAGACCTTTTGGATATTGGGGCATCAGGTAGAAGCCCTTCTATCTTTTTAAGGGCTTCTTCAATCGAATTACCATAGTCTACATGCAACAGGCTACAGGCTGGAGATTCTTTTAAGGAATTGTTTTTATTTTCCTTCAGCCTAAAGCCTATTGCTGTCCTTAATTCTGAAAGACCCTTCTTCTGAGAGGCAATAGTACCAACTACAACAGTGCCAAGTAAATCAGAAAGTCTCTTTTCATCTATTATAATCCCCCTGTCCCTTGCCTCATCAATCATATTGAGGTCAACTATTACAGGTATCCCCATCTCAGCAAGCTGGATTGTTATAAAAAGCCCCCTCTTTATATTTTTTGCATCAATAACCTGAATAACCAGATCTGGTCTCTCTCGAAGAAGGATGTCCCTTGTAACCTTTTCGTCTTCACTCATAGGTATGAGATTATTAATCCCCGGGGTATCAAGGACAAGACATCTACTGCCATTAAAAGAAGCGGTAGCTGAGGATATCTCTATAGTCGTCCCTGGATAATTCGATACAGTAGCATACCTGCCGGTAAGAAGACCAAAAATTACACTTTTCCCTACATTAGGATTCCCTACAAGGGCAATCCTTGCATCAATTGGTGGCGATAGTAACAGTTTAGGTTGTCTTATCCCTTTTCTATGTCTGTGCCTTTCTCTCATAGACTACACAAAAATTGCAATTGATAATTATTTTCATTTACTATAACAATCCCATCTCCCTCAAGTCAAGCCAAACCGAACACTTAGCCGTGGTAACAAATTAAGCAGTGATTTAGACGCAAGGGATTAAGTGATTTAGATTCTAACTCACTAATTCACTAACTCACTATTAACACTCTCCCCACACTGGTTGCCGGCTTAGTGCTCGGTGCCAGCTAAATATTTATTTGAAAATCAGACAAAATATAGTATTATATTTCTATGAAGAAGACTTGCATAATTGTTTTTCTGCTCGTTCTAATAACAGGCTGTTATCTAAAAGTGCAAGGTCATAATCCAACTTCTGAATATCTTAAAATGATTCCTGTCCCATCTTTGGCGGAAGTAACAGTTGAGGAGATAAAAGGCAGATTTACACTTATCCTTTACGGTGCAAACCATATAAATGATCTCGAGACAATAGCCATTATGGATTATGAAGGAGACAATATTAAGTTTGAACCCTATGCACCTGATTTCTCTTACAGGAAAAAATTTTCAGTCACACCTGCTGAAGCCATTAAAGAAGCTGTTGATTTTGTAAGCTGGCATAACGCCTTTAACCATTATGAAATAAAGAGGATTGTTAACAGAGCAGGCAGCACCCTCGGCTTTGAGATAAGACCTCTTTACGATCCTTTAACCTTCGGGGCTACTGATGTCCTTGATGTTGATTATATTCTTGAAGGTGATAAAGTAAAGGTTTTGATTAAGCTAAAACCTCAGATCGAAAGGAGAATTTTTGATGGAGAAGACAAGACCTTTGACAGGTAGCTTTAGATTATTAGGCAGTGTAAAATCTTCTGTGTAAATTTGAAAAAGTTGCAAAAAGGTGTATCCTCCACTGTTAAACTTTAAAGATGATTCCAAATATTTTATCTTTTTTACTCTCCGAGGTCTCTTCTTTGTATCAGGTCAGCAATTGTTCCTTTTTCCTGGATGATAGTTTACAATTTGACATTTTAAATTGGTAATTAAGTGTGACATTTTAAAATAGTAACCACACAGGCAATTCGCATTATTGACAATTACAGTCGTTAATAAATATACTTAATTTCATGGCAAGTTTAAATGAAGAGATTTACAGAAAGGGAATTGAATTATTTGAAGATGGCAGATATCTTGAGGCAGAGCCCTACCTAAGGGAGATACTGAAGCAAAACCCTAAATATGCTGATGTGCACAATAAACTCGGCATCATCTCCAGCATGAAGGGTGACCTGAAAAAGGCAGTAGAGCATTTTGAAGAGGCTCTTAAGCTCAATCCCTTTTACACTGAGGCACTCCTTAATCTTGCTGTCACTTACAACGAGATGGGTGAATTCCAGAAGGCTCAGGAGGCCTTCAATAATGCAAAGCAACTCGCCATAACAGGAAAAAAGAATATAGACCCATACCTTGCTGGAAAACTCGCCAATGAACACTTTAAACTGGGAAATCTCTATTTTGACATGAACCTCTATGAAGAAGCCATCGATGAATACAGAAAGGCCCTTTCTCTTAAACCTAATCTTCCAGATGTGAGGGTAAAACTGGGCATGGCTTACAGGGCAACAGGCAAAGTGGGACTGGCTATTCAGGAATTTACACAGGCAAAGGAGATAAACCCTAATTTTGTTCAGGCCTGGATTCAGCTCGGAATTACTTATTACATGCAGGGCCATACAGGTCTTGCAGTGGAGGAATGGAAAAGGGCACTCGATATAAATCCTGACCTTAAAGAGGTCAAGACATATCTTTCACTTCTTAGAGCAAAAGAATTATAGTTAACATTAATTTCAAGCTTTATGAATCTCTCCAGGAAAGATTCCATAAACAGTTACTTCACCACAAGGAATAGCTGTTTTGAGCATAAATTGAAAGTAGAGAATCTGTCGATTTATCTAAAAAATTCAAATAAAAAAATAGTCTCCTCTCTTAACTTCTCAATAATAGACAAAGAGACCTTCGCTCTGGTAGGTGAAAGTGGCAGTGGAAAGACAATGACTGCCCTTGCAATAATGGGTATCCTTCCAGAAAATATTAAAGCGGAAGGAAAGATATTATACAAAGGTATTGACCTCCTCAGGCTTTCTTCATCCCAACTTAGAACTTTACGGGGAAAGGAAATAGCTATGGTTTTTCAGGAACCAATGACTTCCCTTAACCCTGTCCTCACTATAGGATATCAGGTCTCTGAAGTCTTGATTACCCATCTTGGACTTTCAAAAAAAGAAGCCAGAGCAAAAGCTATTGAACTCTTAAAAAAGGTAAATATTCCATCTGCTGAAAAAAGATTCAATGATTACCCCCATCAGCTTTCAGGAGGCTTGAGGCAGAGGGTAATGATAGCCATGGCAATTGCCTGTAATCCTGGCCTTTTAATAGCTGATGAGCCAACAACTGCCCTTGATGTGACCATACAGGCCCAGATCCTCGACCTTCTTGAGAGATTAAAAGAAGAATATGGCCTCACGGTGTTACTTATAACCCATGACCTTGGAATAGTCCGTCACCATTCCCAGAAAGTTGCAATTATGTATTGTGGCTCATTAATGGAAATAGCTCCAACAGAAAAACTCTTCAAAGCTCCTCTCCATCCTTATACAATAGGACTCATTCAGTCCGTTCCAGAAATCAATTGGTGTCGAAGTAACAGTTGGAAACCTCTAAAACCAATTCCAGGGTCAATTCCTTCTCTTAATGACATCCCTGAAGGTTGTAAATTCTCAACAAGATGTGAAAGGGTTATTGATAATTGTAAGGGCTTTGAGCCAGAACTCAGAGAGGTTGAAGAAGGACATTTTGTAAGATGTCTGAGAGTTTAAAACTTTTAGAAGTCTTTGACCTTAAGAAATATTTTAAGACCAGAGAAGGGGTCATTAAGGCTGTCGATGGAGTGAGTTTTACTGTGCATAAGGGTCAGACAGTAGCCCTTGTGGGAGAGAGTGGTTGCGGAAAATCAACAATAGCAAGAATTGTCCTGAGGCTTCTCGAACCTACTCAAGGAAAGGTGCTTTTCAGAGGTTCTGATGTATTCAGTCTTGAAGGAGAAAGGCTTAAGGCCTTCAGGAGGTCAGTACAGATTGTATTTCAGGACCCTTTTGCCTCCCTGAATCCAAGGATGAGTATCTTCAGTACCCTTTCTGAACCATTAAGAATCCACAGGATAGTTGATAAAAAAAATATAAGGGATAGGGTTGCTCAACTATTACAGGATGTAGGTTTATCGCCTGATGTTATGGATAAATATCCCCATGAGTTCAGCGGAGGCCAGAGACAGCGTATATGCATTGCAAGGGCCCTCAGTGTAAATCCAGAGCTTATTGTGGCTGATGAGCCTCTTTCAAGCCTTGATGTATCTATTCAGGCCCAGATATTGAACCTTCTTAACGAACTAAGGCACCGGCAGAATCTCTCCTTTCTTTTTATAAGCCATGACCTCAGGGTTGTGCATTATTTCAGTGATTATGTCCTTGTTATGTATCTTGGAAAAATTGTAGAGGAGGCACCTACAGAAAGACTCTTTTCAAGCCCCCTCCATCCCTATACACAGATGCTCCTTGAATCTATTCCTACAATTACTTCACCACCCAAAAATAAAAAATCTCTTACAGTTCCTTCGCCATCAATAATCCTGGATGAGATGCCCGACCGTTACTTACGTCACCAAAGGGGTCTCACAGTTCCAGAAGGTTGCCCCTTTTATCCAAGATGCCCGAAGAGATTTGACCCCTGTGATAAGGTTGTACCCGAGGTTTTTATAGTAGAAAGCTCCAGGGTAGCGTGCCACCTTTATAAAACAGAGGTCAGAGGTCAAAACAGAGGTAAAATTTAGGCTGAAGGCCATAGGCTATAGGGGTTAGGGATTAGTCTACACCTACTCCCTACATCCTAATCCCTTCAGCCTTAATCCTAATTTCTATTTCTTACCTCTGTTATGGTGCCGGTGGAGGGATTTGAACCCCCATGCCCTCAAAGGAGCGGGGGATTTTGAGTCCCCTGCGTCTGCCATTCCGCCACACCGGCTATTATAGGCTAAAAGATTTCAGAGCAGTAGCCAGGCAAAGGAGCCTATAGCCTGTTCTGCCTGATAAAGTTTCTTATACTTCTGTCATAAGTCTTCTCGATATCTGAATTAAAGAAACAGGCTGGCAGTTCACCATTCTGTCTGTGATAATGGAGACAATCACAGCACCTGAATTTTTTTGAGCAGGGCTCATAGGAACAGTTACAATATTTTTTATTCCTTTCAACCCTTGGGCAATCCATATATCTTACCTTTTCTCAGAACTCCAGCAATATAGTGAGAATCTTCCCTTTTAGACCATTTCACAAGGCCAACCTCACTGTTGTCTATTATGAGGACATGACCTGGCTCAAGGGAAACAGAAGTTACAAGGCACAATCCCTTCTCACTCTTATTTATAACCTTTGCCTTTGCCTCTACCCTTTTTGTTTCAAATTTATCATAAATTGTAACACTAAAGGTTACCTCTTCTGAGGCAGGTTCTCTCTGAAAGCCTCTGCGTTCTTCCATGAGATATTATATCACAATTTAAGCCTTAAGCTATTTCACTGCTGTCCAAAACAAATTGAAAGGGGCTTTTAAAATAGGCATAAGGCCTAAAATAGGCTTAAGGCTTCAGGCTGAAGTAAGCGTAGAGCGTATAGCGGGTAGCGAACAGAATAGAGATTTACTCCCTACACGCTATACGCTATACGCTATTCGCTACACGCTATAACCTAATCCTTCAGCCTATGGCCTTCAGCCTATTTATGCCCATTCAAAACTTTATTTTGGATAGGCGTGAGGTTATAATAAATTCCATGAAGTTTGAGCTTCTGAAAAGGACCTCCAGCAATCAGTGGCGAAGTAAGGGTAGTCCCAGATTAAGCAGGCTTGTACTTCAGAGGGGCCTGGTGAACTGTCCTGCCTTTATGCCTGTAGGAACAAATGCCACAGTAAAGGCCCTTTCACCTCATGAATTAAAGGAAATAGGTGCTGAGATCATACTATCAAATACCTATCACCTCTATTTAAGGCCTGGTATGGATGTTATAGAAAAGGCTGGTGGACTCCACAGGTTTATGTCCTGGGATGGCCCAATCCTTACTGATAGCGGTGGGTTTCAGGTTTATAGCCTTTCCAGATTAAGGGAGATTACAGAAGATGGAGTCTGGTTTCGCTCCCACATTGATGGCTCATTACATTTCCTCGGACCTGTTGAGGCAATGAATATCCAGTCAATCCTTGGTTCTGATATAGCCATGGTCTTTGACGAATGTACACCCTATCCATCTACTTATGAATATGCCCGGAATTCAATGAACCTGACCCTGAAATGGGCAAGGAAATGCAGAGACCTTAAAAAGGAAAATCAGGCCCTCTTTGGTATAGTTCAGGGCGGAATTTATAAAGACCTGAGGATGGAATGTCTTGAGAGGCTTTTAGAGATGGATTTTGATGGCTATGCAGTAGGAGGACTCAGTGTGGATGAGCCCAAGGAAATTATGTATGAGATAATAGAGTATCTCGGAGAGGCTATGCCAGAGGACAAACCAAGATACCTTATGGGCGTTGGTGAGCTTTCTGATGTCCTTTATGCAGTTGAAAAGGGCTTTGACATGTTCGATTGCGTCATGCCCACGAGGAATGCAAGGAATGGTACATTGTTTACAAGTCAGGGAAGGCTGAGCATCAAAAGGTCAGAATTCAAGTATGACAACTCACCCCTTGACCCGGAATGTGAATGCTACACCTGCAGAAACTTCTCGAGGTCCTATCTGAGACATCTCTTCCTGACAAAAGAGATACTCTCCATGAGACTTAATACAATTCACAATCTCTATTTCTACCTCAATTTTTTCAGGAAAATGAGAAAGGCAATAGAAGAGGGAAGATTTGAAGAATTCAAAAGACACTGGAGCAATGTCTTTCCTGCTGACCAATTTGAAGAGGTAACAGATGGAGCGGATAAGGGAGATTAAAAGGGTACTGGTTATAACCTTCTTTCTGAATCTTGTTGTTTCAGGAACAAAGATCGTTCTCGGTTATATAACCAATTCTGTGGCAATCCTTTCTGATGGAGTTCACTCCTTTTATGATGGAATCTCCAATGTAATAGGATATATAGGTGTGAGTCTATCCGCCTCTCCGCCTGATGAAAGGCATCCCTACGGACACAGAAAGTATGAGACCCTCTTTACCATTGGACTCAGCCTCCTTCTCCTTATTACATGTCTTGAGATATTCAAGAGGGCCCTCAGGGCACTGATGGAAGATGCAAGGCCTGAGGTCACTTCTTTATCTTTTTTGATTATGCTAATAACCCTTGGTGCAAACATATTCGTTAATCGCTACGAGCTTAAAAAGGGCAGGGCATTAAATAGTGAGTATCTCTTGGCTGATGCAGGCCATACAGGCTCAGACATCCTTGTAACTATAGGTGTGCTCATAAGCCTTTATCTGTCAAGATTGGGCATTCCCAGGGTCGATGCCATAGCAGGCCTTGTGGTTGGAATCCTTGTTGCGAGGATTGGTTATATTATTCTTAAAAGTGCTGTGGATATCCTTGTTGATACTGTCCAGATGGATAAAGAGAAGATATGCAGGCTTGTCCTTGATGTGAAAGGAGTTACAGGTTGTCATGACATAAGGACTCGTGGAACAAAAGACTGCGTATTTGTTGACCTCCATGTGGAGGTTGATAGGACAATCTCTGTTGAAGATGCCCATTTAATTGCCGACATGGTTGAAGAGAGACTTAAAAAGGAGATACCAATTATAAAGGATGTAGTCGTTCATATAGAACCAGCTCTATGAACCTGTCAACATTTCTGAGGTCTTCAAAAACAAGGTCAGCACCAGCCTTTCTCAGGTCGTTACTACTATAAGGGCCTGTGGCAACTCCTATAGCCCTTGCACCAAAGGGCTTTGAGCAATAAATGTCTCTTGGTGTATCTCCCACAACAATGCATTGAGAAGGTCTGTATTCTATGCCAGTAAGTCTTTTAAATCTTTCTATAGCAATAGGCAGAAGGCAGTTCCTATCTTCATGGTCACTGCCAAAGGCACCTGCTGGAAAATAACTGTTGAGACCAAAAGGCTCCAGTTTTATCCTTGCCCCCTCTTCCAGATTACCTGTGAGAAGACCAAGGTGAATACCTTTCAGAGCTGACAATCTATCAAGGAGTTCCTTTATCCCTGGCTTAAGATGCCTCCAGGGGTTATTTATCTCCCTGCGGAGGTTCTTGAGATAGCTTTCTATTATCAAAGGCAGATTGCCATCGAGAGATATCCCGTGCCTCATTAGACCCTCTTTCATTATCTGGATATCTGTCTTTCCTGCCATAGAAATACCCATGAAGGCATTATCAATAGAGAACCGCTCTTTAAAGGCAAGGTTCAGGGAGCGGGTGCCAGCCTCACCAGAGTCAATCAATGTGCCATCAATGTCAAAAAGAATCAGCATTTAGAGATTCAATCTTTAATCAGTTTTTTTAAATCACCTATAAAGTGTTTGAAATTTTTAACCTTATCTGACTCCTCTATCTTTCTATCACTCATAACATAACAACCATCAGTATCAACTTCAACTATAGCCCGCCCTTTTTTGGCTGGAGTCTTCTTGTTGAGAGTTTCGTCTTCATCAGGAGTAACAAAAAAGACTTTTATGTTTTTTGTAACACAGTCTGAACTTAACTTTAATTTCCAGTAGCCTGTTTGAGCGATTCTTTCTCTTAATGTTACCTTGCTCGATATTACAGCCACAACCTCAAAGGTATGCGGATTATATATAATCAAATCAACATCTGGGAGATGAGAGCCAAACTCTCCGTAATGAATCAGTAGATTTCGCTTTACTCTATTTAGTTCCTCTGACAAATTCTGACTATTCTTTCTTTCTAAAGTGTTACCTTCAACAATCTTCAAACCAAGAGCTTCGACTTGATCCTTAATTATATGGAGGATTAATTTTTCTAAATTCTTTCCCTTAAAAGCCCTCCAGGATTGTTCATGATCTTTATTAGGTGTTGGAGATAGTTCCCAATCTTTTTTGTGAATAGCCTTAGCTTCATTTAATAGTTCAGAGATATGATCGGAAACTTTATCTCCAAATCTTTCTTTATAAGTTTCATAAAGTTGCAACAACTCTTTGAATTTCATTTTTTTCTCTCATAGTGAGTCCACTTAATCTTCCTTCCATTAACTTCCTTTTTGTTTGCTTCGGGCTTCTGCATTATATGTAAATATTTAAAACCTCTCAGATAAAAATTGAAACGAATTGCCCTGTTATACCATATACCTGTATTTGATGTCTGTCCTCTTCTTACAACACAGATGATATCAACTGGTTCAAAGTATTTACAAAGCCGCTCAAATATTTTAAATCCCACAGGAGTAAATCTCTTTTTAACCCATTGATCCCCTATAAGCCATGCAAGAATCTTCCCGGGTTTTAAAACCCTGTAACACTCTCTCATTACTTTCTCAAGTTCATCATAAAATTCTTCTGTCTCAGCAGATATCTTTCCTATGTCATCAGGGTGGTCATTATATCTTACATTGTCGCCATAAGGTGAATCTATGAATATCATGTCCACACTGTTATCGTCAAGAGGCAGTTTTCTGGCATCATTCTGGATAATGTCCGGTCTGGTTGGTGAGATGTCATAAGCGATACACCTTCTCCCTTCCTCTCTACACACATCAAGAGTAGTTCCACTGCCAGCCATCGGGTCTAAGACGAGGTCTCCAGGGTCAGTGTATCTTTTGATTAAATTGTATATTATAAAGGCAGGCGTGACACCAGGGTACTTATTATCTCCCTTAGGAGACCTGCCATAACTCTGCTTTGGATAATCCCACAGTGTGGTTGCTTCTAAACGAGGTTTTTCGTCAATTAAAGGTGGTGGGAGCTTTATTCCTTTAAGGTCAATGTCAGGATTTTCCAATATCTTAAAAAGAATCTTAATTCTTTCCTTATCTAAAATCTGGTTTTGCCAATCAATATTCAATCTTGCAAAAATCTCTTTCGCATTTTTTATAGATTTAATCTTTCCATTTGTAAAAACTCTCACCTGATAGGGATACCTTCCCTGCCATGCCTCTGGATCTAGATTTTTCCCACCATCTGAGTCAGCAATAAAAGGACCACTTAGTGTATCAGTATCGATATTAAGCAAAAAAAGGGTATCCCCTTTTTTGATTGAAAAGACCTTTTCACCATACAATCTATTTGTGCCAAATAGTTTTCTCTTTAAACATTCCTCTTCGCTTTTGTTTGTGCATGCAAATATAAAACCCCTCTCGAATTTCATAATAAAATTTTACAATATTACCTTCTATTAATGGAAGGCAGACTCTACTGTTACTTTCGCCACCACTAATCAACTATTCACTATGAGTACAAATCCTCCAAGCATGAGGATGGTGCCAGAAAGCCTTTCTTTGAAATGAGATTCTTTAAAAAATAGATGTCCATATATAACGCCTATCAATAAGCTGAGCCTTTTCACTGAGATCATGTAGGCAACCTTTGTGAGGTCGAGGCTGAGCATATGAAAGACTACCATTAATCCATAAAAGATACCTGGCAGAATCACTTTCCTGTATGAACCCTCTATAAAAAATCCCTTGAGCCTTTTCCTTCCCATATAAATGCTTAAAGGGGTCACTGCTATGGTGAGGGCTGTGAAATAGGTTATGCCAAAAAAGAGGGGTGAAGAATGTTCTATTGCTACCTTTCCGAGCGATGAGGTTATGCTGTAAATTAAGGCAACAGCTATCATAAGCATAGAGCCCTTTTCTCGACAGATTGCCCTTAAAGGCTCGAGAATACCAAGCCTTGCTGAATGGACATTTAGAATATACCCCCCTGTTGAAATAAGTATAATCCCTGCAATTCCCTGAAGGGGGATTGTCTCATTATTTATAAAATAGGAAGAGAATATCAAAAACAAAGGAGTGAGACTCAAAAAAGGAAGGGTAAGGCTCAGGGGTGATAGTTTTAATGCCTTTATGTACAAAAAAACAGTCACAACCTCAAGGGGAAGGCTAACCATAAGGGCATAAAAGAATGTACTATCAAATTCTGGTATATCAATAAAAAACCAGAGTCCTCCAAGAACAGGGAGTGTAAAGAGAAGCCTTGCCCATGCAACGAGGTATTCATCTTCACCAGAACTGGTACTTTCGCCACCAGTAAGGGCTTTCTTTGTTAAGGCATCGCTTGTAGCAATTGAAAAGGCAGCACCGAGGGCAAGGAGGACCCATAAGGGCATTTATTTCTTGAGTTCCTTTCCAGAAGCAAAGGCCTTTCCAAGAAACCTTCCTGTTGCATAGTAGAGCCTTGTTTCAGGTACAAAGAAGAAGGGTTTAATCTTTTCTATGTCAGGTCTTTTGTTTTCATCAAGTCTATCCTCATCCACCTTAACATCAACAATCTCACCAATAAACTGGGTATGAAGACCTATCTCTGTAATATGGGTCACCCTGCATTCAAGGACAACAGGGAACTCCTTTACATAAGGTGCATCAATATGCTCAGCCTTTTCTGGAGTGAGGCCTGTGGCCTGAAACTTGTCCTCCTGCCTCCCTGAGACCATTCCAAAATAGTCAGCCTCTTTGAGGTGTTCTTCTGAAGGTATGCTAATGGTGAAGACCCTCTTTTCCATAAGGGAGGAGTAGGTATATGTTGCCTTTCTTACAGATATGGCAACTGAAGGTGGCTGGCTACAGCAGATACCTCCCCATGCAACAATCATAACATTGGGCTTGCCCTCCTTATCATAGGTCCCGACAGCAAGGACTGGTGTTGGAAAAAGGATTGGTCTTGCTCCAAGAGATCTTTTCATAAAGCACCCCTTATTTTTTATGCGATAGCATTTAAAAGCTCATTTCTGGCAACTCTTTTTGAAAAAGATAATATTTCTACTGCTACCAGATTGCCATTAATATCGTAATCAACAACAAATCCTGCTTCTTCTATATATTCACTTTCCTTTATTTTCTCTTCAGAAAAACGAATTTCGAGGATATCTCCTTCTATGTCATAACTTAACTTAAGCATTTTTGACTCCTTTAATTTTCAACCTTCTATCATAAAAGGCACTAATAATTATTATATCATTGCCCTCCATTTTTACAATAACTCTTAAATACCTATTATGAAAATTCTTAATGTAATGAAGCAATGTTTCATCTCTTCTATCTCTCTCTTTTTTATCTGGATTTCTTATCGCCTCTTCTATACTTGCCAATGATATCTCTCTTTGCTTTATCTTCAACAACGCATGTTTTGTGAATTTTAAATCCATTTCCTCCCTAACTGTTACTTACGCCACTAAGTTACTTCACTGCATTATATTCTCACTTTTGCTAAAGCCTTATGCTATTCCTTTCTTCAGTATATCATGAATATGGATTATTCCCTCTAACCTTCCGTTTCTGTCAGGCACAAGAAGGGAGGTAATGGATTTTTCCTCCATTATGGCAAGGGCCTTCATGGCAAGCTCGTCTGCGGAAATGGTCTTTGGATTCTTTGTCATCACCTCTCCTGCCTTCATATCAAAAAAGGCCTTTCCGTATTTCTGAATACCCCTCCTCAAGTCTCCATCAGTTATTATACCCATTATCCTTCTTTCACCATCGACAACAGCAGTAACACCAAGCCTTTTTGAAGATATCTCCATAATCGCCTCTGTCATTGGTGTATCGGGCTCTACAACTGGCAATGCATCGCCTGTATGCATGAGGTCTCTGACCTTTATAAAAAGCCTTTTACCAAGACTTCCTCCAGGATGATACATGGCAAAATCTTCTTCTTTGAACCCCCTTCTTTTTAAAAGGGCAACAGCAAGGGCATCGCCCATAGCAAGGGTTGCTGTAGTAGAGGCCGTTGGCACTATTCCCAGAGGACAGGCCTCTTCACGGATACTCACATCCAGACTCACATCAGCCTGCTGGGCAAGGGTTGAGCCATTGTTCCCTGTAATGGCAATAAGCTTTACATTAAACCTTTTTAAGAACGGTATGAGTCTTATAACCTCTTCTGTCTCGCCACTATTCGAAATAGCAATTATTACATCATCTGATGTAACCATCCCGAGGTCTCCATGGATTGCCTCAGCAGGATGCATGAAAAAGGCTGGTGTGCCTGTTGATGCAAGGGTAGCAGCTATCTTTTTCCCTATGAGGCCTGACTTGCCCATGCCTGTAACAACAACCCTTCCTCTTGAATTAAGTATTATCTCAACAGCTTTCTCAAAGGACTCAGAAATACGGTCTATAAGGGCCTCAATAGCCTCTGCCTCAATCCTTAATACCCTTTTTGCTGTTTCTATTGTATCACTCATCTATTACCTCATGTTGAAGGCCAGGCAATAGGCAAAAGCAAGGTTTAGAGGTTAGGTATTAGTCTAACCCCTACTCCCTACACCCTAATCCCTAATGCCTCAGCCTATAGCCTATTTATAGATTCTTCTATCACATCAAGGAGCATCTTAAGGTTCTCCAGACTTATACACAAAGGTGGCATAATTACTATTATATTCCCGAGAGGTCTTATAAAAACACCCCTCTCCCTTGCAAAGGCTGCTACCTTCCAGCCAATCCTGTCAGCATATCCAAAGGCCTCTTTTGTTTTTTTATCTCTAACAAGCTCTATGCCAGCGATAAAACCACACTGCCTTACATCTCCAACAAAAGGGAGTTCTTTAAATCCTTCAAGGCACTCCTCTAAAAAACCTATCTTTGGCTGAAGGTTTTCTAAGACCCTCTCTTTTTCGAATATATCAAGGCATGCTAAGGCTGCAGCACAGGCAAGCTGGTTGCCTGTATAGGAATGGCCATGAAAGAAGGTCTTGAGGTCTTCAAATCTTCCAAGAAAGGCATTGAATATCTCATTAGTTGTGAGCGTTGCTGCTAAAGGTAGATAACCACCTGTGATTCCCTTTGAAAGACACATTATATCAGGTATAACATCCTCGTGTTCAACAGCAAAGAATTTACCCGTCCTTCCAAAACCTGTGGCAACCTCATCGGCGATCATAAGGACATTGTATTTTGTGCAGAGTTCCCTCACACCTTTAAGATACCCAGGTGGTGATGTAATCATCCCGCCTGCTGCCTGAATAAGGGGTTCAATAATTACTCCTGCAATCTCATCTCTATGACCTGAAAGTATCTCTTCCATTCGAGATAGACAGCCGAGTTTGCATTCAGGATAAGATAGGCCAAGTTCACATCTATAACAATAAGGTGAAGGTGCCCTGTAGGTCTTAAAAAGGAGGGGTTTAAAGGTGTGGTGAAAGACCTCAATGCCCCCAACACTTACAGCACCAAGGGTATCACCGTGATAGGCGTTATTGAGGCTAAGGAAGGTTGTTCTCCCCTTTTCACCCTTATGAACCCAGTACTGAAAGGCCATCTTAAGGGCTACCTCAACAGAGGTAGAACCATCATCAGAATAAAAGACCTTTGTTAGTCCTTCAGGGGCCAGTTTTACGAGCCTCTCTGCAAGAAGGATGCTCGGGACATTTGCAAGACCGAGAAGCGTTGAATGGGCAAGAAGGTCAAGCTGTGCCTTTATGGCATCGTTTATCTCTTTACGATTATGTCCATGAATATTGACCCATAAGGAGGAAACACCATCAAGATACCACCTTCCTCTAATGTCCTTTAAAAAGCAGTCTCTTCCCTCGACAATAATAAGGGGTTCTGCCTCCATCCACTCCTTCATCTGAGTGAAGGGATGCCATACATAAGCCCTGTCAAGGTTTATTAATTTGTTTATATCCACTTCCACTCCCTACCCCCTAATCCCTAATCCCTAAACCCTAAACCCTATGGCCTTCAGCCTATTTGAAGCCTCAAGCCTATTATTGCTTTTAACTTGCCTTTTATTATATGATTGACACAATGCCAAAGACAATATCAGAAGTCAGAGGTCAACAAACATAAGTCATAAGTCAGGAGTCAACAGTCAACAGAGGGTATATTACCTTTGCTCCTGTTGACTGATGACTTTTAACTGAGGAGGTGCTTAATGGTTACACCCCTTAAACCAGAAGAGCTTTACAAGTGTTGCGATCCAAAGATATTTGATTTTGAGACAACGGATGAGCTACAGCCTGCAGAAGGTCCTCTCGGTCAGGAAAGGGCAATAAATGCCATAAACTTCGGACTGAGCCTTGAAAATACAGGCTTCAACCTCTTTGTCCTTGGTGAACATGGCACAGGAAAACTCACGAGTGTAAGGGAATTGATAAAGAAAAAGGCAGAGACAGAACCAGTCCCTCCTGACTGGTGTTATGTGTATAACTTCAAAGACCCTGATGCGCCCATTGCTATATCCTTTCCAGCAGGCATGGCTCAACAGTTCCAGAAGGATATGGCTGACCTGATTAAAACCCTCAGGACCGAGATACCAAAGATCTTTGAATCAAAGGAGTATGAAAAACAGCGCAACCGCATAATTGAAGAGTTTCAGAAGAAACAGAAGGAGCTCTTCACAAGCATAGAAGAAGAGGCTGCCTCTAATGGCTTTGCTATAAGAAAATCTGTTTCAGGGCTCTTGATAGTACCTGTTAAAAAGACAGGAGAGGCCCTTACAGAGGAGGAGTTCGAGGCCCTTGATGAAAAGACAAAAAAGAAGATAGAGGAGATTGGAAGGGCCCTTCAGGAAAAGCTTGACGATGTTGTAAGGGCTGTGAAGGAGGCAGAAAAACTCCTAAAAGATATGCTCCAGAAACTTGAGAGGACTGCTGCCCTTGGAGCAGTGGGCCATCTTATTGATGAGCTTAAAGAGAAATACAAGGATAATGAAAAGGCTGTGCAGTATCTTGATAATGTAAAAGAAGACATCCTTGACCATCTTGATGACTTCAAGGCCCAGGAGGAGCAGGCACCTCCTCTGCCTTTCATGAGAATCCCGAAGGCAGAGCCAGTATTTACCAGATACGAGGTAAATGTAATAGTGGATAACAGGGAACTGAAAGGTGCTCCCTGCATATTCGAGCACAATCCCACATATTACAATCTCTTCGGAAGGATAGAACATAAGTTTCAGTATGGTATAGCCATAACTGACTTTTCCATGATTAAGGCTGGCTCACTCCATAAGGCAAATGGCGGTTATATTGTTATCCATGCCCTTGATCTTCTGAGGAATCTCTTTTCCTACGATGCCCTCAAGCGAGCAATCAGGAATAAGGAGATCAAGATTGAGGATATCTGGGAACAATACAGGCTGATTTCTACAACTACCCTCAAGCCAGAGGCTATACCTCTTAATGTGAAGGTGATTCTTATAGGCCATCCTTATATCTATTACATCCTTTATAACTATGATGAAGAGTTTAAAGAGCTCTTCAAGGTAAAGGCTGATTTTGACAGCAGGATGGACAAAAATCCAGAAACAATTAAAAAATATGCCATGTTTATAGCTTCAAGATGCAAGGCAGAGAATCTCCTTCCCTTTGACAGGACAGGTGTTGCAAGGGTTGTTGAATATGGTTCAAGGCTTGCCGGTCATCAAGAAAAGCTTTCTGCCCTCTTTGGGCATGTGGCTGACATCCTGAGGGAGGCGAGTTACTGGGCAAAAACAGCAGGGAGCAATGTAGTCAAAGATATTCATGTTGATAAGGCAATTGAAGAGAGGAGATTCAGGCATAACAGGATAGAAGAAAGACTGAGAGAGGCGGTTCTGGAAGACACAATAATCGTGGAGACCTCTGGAGAAAAGGTAGGCCAGGTTAATGGTCTTGCTGTTATTGACCTTGGAGACTACAGTTTTGGAAAGCCCTCAAGAATCACAGCAAGGACTTATACTGGAAAGGCAGGTGTTGTCAACATAGAGCGTGAAACCAAGATGAGTGGCAGGATTCACGAAAAGGCGATCCTCATACTAACAAATTATCTTGGAAGTAAATATGCTACGAAAAAACCTATAAGCCTCTCAGCATCTATTACCTTTGAACAGCTTTACGATATGGTTGAAGGAGACAGTGCAACCTGTGCAGAATTTTATGCCCTCATAAGCAGTATAGCAGGCATTCCCCTTAAACAATCCATTGCTGTAACAGGCTCAATGGATCAGAATGGAGAGGTCCAGCCAATTGGTGGAGTAAATGAAAAGATCGAAGGATTCTTTGAGCTCTGTAAAGAAAGGGGCCTTGATGGCACCCACGGTGTAATAATACCGAAGAGGAATCTCAAGCACCTCATGTTAAGACAGGATGTGGTGGAGGCAGTAAAAAATGGTAAATTCTTTATCTATCCTATAGAAAGGGTTGAGGAAGGTCTGGAGATTCTTACTGGTATGCCAGCGGGAGAACTCCTCCCTGATGGTTCCTATCCTGAAGGAACTATAAATTATCTCGTAATGAAAAGACTCACTGAGATATCAGAGGCCCTTAAGGAGAAGAAAGAAGAAAAAGAGGAGAAAAAAGAGAATAAGAATTGATGACATGGTTCCTTAAAGGCTTCACCATTCCTTTTAAGATATTGCCGGAAAGACTTGCAATAAAATTAGGCGAATCCCTTGGACTTCTACTGTATTACTTCTGGCATTCCCGCAGGAAGATAGCCCTTGAAGCCGCTGATGAGACTTCAAAGATTATTCCTCTAAACACTACCGACACCACTAAACTTGTAAGGGAAATGTTTAAAAACCTCGGAAGATATTTCGCTGAGCTTTTGAGGCTTTACTGGGGAGATGAAGGGATATTCAAAAAGATAAGATTCAAGGGCCTTGAAAATTTTTATAAGGCAAAAGAAGAAGGCAAAGGGATAATCTTCCTCACAGGCCATTGTGGAAACTGGGAGCTCATGGCAATAGCCTTTGGCAGATTTATTGAACCAATCGGAGTTGTTGCAAGGCCATTAAACAGCAGGGCGATTAACAAATTTATAGAAGATATAAGGACAAAATACGGCAACCATGTGATATATAAAAAGGGTGCAGTTAAGGAGATATTAAGAGACCTCAGAGAAAACAGGGCTGTTGGGATTCTTATGGACCAGAGTGTCTTAAAAGAAGAAGGAGTTGTTATAGATTTCCTTGGAAGGCCTGCCTGGACATCAAGGATGCCAGCCCTCATTGCAAAAAAAACAGGTGCAAGGATATTACCAGCCTTTATAAAGAAAGACAATAACGGTTACCTCATTGAGATAAGCTCCGCCATTGAACTCACCGGTGATGAAGTAGAAGATACAAAGAGAGGTTCTGAATATATTGAAAGATTCATTATATCAAATCCCTCAGAATGGCTATGGATTCACAGGAGATGGAAAAAGAGATAACCTGCCTGTTGACTTCTGACCCTGATAGATTTATCCTAATAAGGGGTGAACTTGAAAACCAAGAGGCAGAAGGGTCTTCAGTTTCAGGTCATATTGCCAATCCCGGGACACTCCTGTTAACAGTAAAGAGGAGCTTAAAGGAAGGTTGAGAGCTCGATGTGGAAAGGAAGAGTGAGACAATACCCGATGAGCAAATTCAGAAGGTCAAGGTATCCCCTCATTTTTATTTTCTTCTTTCTTATAATAAGCCTCCAGTATCTCCTTACACCTACAAAAGAAAGGCCAGGTGATTCAGAAACTGAAATACCATTCGATGGTAGAGGAAGAATTGAGGCGAGGTTAATAGATGTTCATGATGGAGATACAGTTACATTAAAGATAAATAACACCAATTACAGGTCAAGACTCATTGGAATAGATGCACCTGAGATGGGACAGAGACCCTGGGGAGAAAAGGCAAAGAGGCATCTTGAAAGACTTATAAAACCAGGAGAGAAGATAATAATAGAAACAGACATAGAGAGGTTAGACAAATATGATCGCCTTCTCGTGTATCTCTTTAAAGAGGATGGCACATTCATAAATGAAAAGATGCTCCTTGATGGCTATGCTGTGCTCCTCACTATCCCACCAAATGTAAAGTATGTAGAAAAATTCATAAAGGCGGAAGAGACAGCAAGGAGATTAAAAAAAGGCATCTGGGGTAAAAATGGGTTGAAAGAAAGGCCTGTTGATTATAAAGAAAGGCACAGAGGTGTTGGTGGCGAAAGTAACATTGGAGGAACCTATGGAGATTAACTACTCATTCATGATGGAGGAATTTTTAAAAGAAAAAGGCATCAAGCCAGAAGACCTTAACTCCTTTGAGCCAGAAGCCCTCAAGGTGCACAAAACGCTCCAGAATAGGGAATTTCCTGAACTTGCCTTCCTTGACCTTCCTTTTCAGGATACCCGTGAGATTGAAGACACAGGCAGGTGGATTCGTGAAAAGGCAGACTACCTTCTGATTCTCGGCATAGGTGGCTCAGCCCTTGGACCGAGGGTGCTTCTTGATACATTAAAGAAAACCCATAAACCCCATGTCCTTATATACGACAATGTGGACCCAAGAACCCTTGAAAGGATACTCCTGCATATAAAATTAAAGGATACAGTTGTCAATGTAATCACAAAGTCAGGCACAACAGGTGAGACAGTGGCATCCTTTATGCTCCTCTGGGATAGACTGAAAAAAGAAGGCCTCAAGCCTGAGGAGCATATTGTTATAACAACTGACCCTGAAAAAGGACCCATGAGAAGGATTGCGAGGGAATATAACCTCAAGAGCCTTTCCATACCCTCGGGTGTTGTGGGAAGGTATTCAGTGCTAAGTCCTGTGGGACTCTTACCTGCGGATGTAATTGGCATTAAACCTCAGGAGCTTCTGGAAGGTGCAAGAAAGGCTCATGAAAGCTCAACCAGAGCTGAGCTTATGGCAAATCCTGCCTACATGTTTGGGACCCTTCTTTATCTGATGGATAAGAAATTCTCAAGGCGGATAAATATCCTGATGCCCTATGCTGATTCCCTTAAATCCCTTTCTGAATGGTTCTGCCAGCTCTGGGCAGAAAGCCTTGGGAAAAATGGGAAAGGACTTATGCCCTATCCATCAGTAGGTGCAGTGGACCAGCACTCCCAGCTCCAGCTATGGATAGAAGGTCCTGACGATAAGGTTGTTATCTTTATAAGGATTGAGGATTATGGAGTTGACCATAAGATACCAGAGATATTTCGTGATATAAAAGAATTTGCCTTTCTCGGAGGTCATACCCTATCAGAACTTATTGGAGCTGAACAGGAGGCAACTGCCTTGAGCCTGATGCGAGCAGGAAGACCAAACATGACCATATCTATTGATGCCATAAACCCCTTAACCCTTGGTGAACTCTTCCACTTCTTTGAGATTGCCACTGCCTTTACAGGGATTCTCTATGGAATAAATCCCTTCAACCAGCCAGCAGTAGAAGAAGGCAAGATATATACCAGAGCTATGATGGGAAGCCCTGGACTCGAGGACAGATTAAGAGAAGTCATGAGTGTAAGAGAAAAGGCAAAGTATAAAATAGGGGAGTAGGGATTAGGGGTAGGGAGTAGACTAATCCCTAATCCCTACAGCCTATTATAGGCTGACCTATAGTTACTGAGACTCGCAGCAGAGGCGCCTCATCCTCTTTTTACCTGATGGAGATACAGAGAGGACTACCTCAACCTTTTTACCACAGTTACTGCAATACTGAGTCTGCTTTTTTGCCTCAAGCCTTGCAGCCACATCTGTCTTTGACTTTCCCTTTTCAGCAGCCACAGTCATCCCTCCTTTCTATTTATGATTATGATTAGATATTAAAATCTCTTCAGAAGGAAACTCCTCGAAGAGCAAACCTTATAATATAATAAAAATTCAAAACTTATGTCAAACTAAGCCCTCTTTCGTGTGGTTAGGACATTTGCTGAGATGGAATGTAAATATCCGAGGTTAAATGTCGGCAATAAGAGTCGGGATTTTCTTACAGTGACATCAAAAAATGCCCCATAGAGAGATAAAATTCTGGGCAGAAAGGCTAATTGAACTTAAAGGAAGGCTATGAAAGATATTTAAGCCTTTCTTTAAGAATTTTTTTAACCTTTCTCCTTGAACTACTTTTGAATAATGTCGAACTACTTTTGAACAAAAATAATTTTAACCCAAATTACGCAAGGGTTGAAATTTAAGTTGTTACTGAATAGTGAACAATTAAGTAAAACCCTTGAAAAAAGTGCTCCTTTTGCGGTATAAG
>Ga0272445_1000804_pt1 | contig 26919 bp, 28 predicted proteins | sample YNPCB0031_FD_194404 | JGI IMG/M metagenome (GOLD analysis project Ga0272445, IMG submission 194404) | Hot spring sediment microbial communities from Yellowstone National Park, WY, United States - YNP-CB-003-1 | ecosystem: Environmental > Aquatic > Thermal springs > Hot (42-90C) > Sediment... | reverse complement strand
ACACCACAGGCCCTCTCAAGTACTACGGAAGAGATCTCACGGACTACTACAACGACATTGAACGCGTCAGGCTTAACTTCGTCGAGGCGGTCCTCAGGGGCCGCGCCGGCCGGATAAGGACAGACCCCGCCGTCTTCGAAACTGCGGCCGTCTTCACTGCGGACCAGGCTAAGGAGATGGGGCTTATAGACAAAATCGGCGGCGTGTTTGACGCCGTGGCCGACATGGCCAAGGAGCTGGGCTTGAAGGAGTATTCCGTCGTGTATATCGGCGAGGCGGCGAACGCCTCTGCGCGCCAGAGCGGCGCCGCATGGCGCGTCTCCCTGTCGCAACTGCTCAACTCCACGCCGTTTCCCATGTTCTACCTCTACCCACCTGCCCTCCAGCTGGACGTCAGGACAGACGGGAGGAGAAATGCCACGTTGCCCACCTCTCCCACAGACAGGCCTTACGTCGTGTTAGACATGGCCCACGGCAACATGGTGCCAAGGAGCTTCCTTGAGGTGCTTAGGGCCGAGCTCGCGACCAGAGGCCACGTCCTCGTGGCGGCCTCCAGCGAGTACCAGCTCACCACGCTGCTGGGCAACGCCACGGCGCTGGTGGTGGTGAACCCAACCGCCCCGTTCTCCCGCGATGCCGTAGCCGCGGTGGTAAACGCCACGGCGCGCGGCGTGAGGGTGGCCTACTTCTACGACATGAGGGCAAGCGCCATAGTGACGATCTCGGGGATCTCCTACGTGGCGCCTTACTCAGTCTTCGCCGCCTTCGACCCGTTGCTGATGTATTTCAACATGTCGGGCCTCCGCGCCGTCTACAACTTCACCGCCGGCGGCGACACCTACATCCGCAACTGGCAGTTCGTCGCCGTCGAGCCACGGGGCAACTGGAGCCTGCTCCGCGGCGTCACGAGGCTGGTTCTCTTCAGCCCCTCGGCCGTTGCCACCAACGCGCCGCACCGCCTAACGGCCAGGGGGTACGTCTTCGGCTACGGCGAGGGCAACTACACAGTGGCGGCGCAGGCGGGCAACTTCCTCTTCATCGGCTCCGTGAGGTCCTTCACGCCGTATTTCATAACTCAGGGAGACAACTGGCAATTCCTCCGCAACGTCGTCAACTGGCTCACAGAGCCCAGGGAGATAAGAAAGGTGGCGAAGCCCCCCACCTCCGGCGTCATCTACGTCTCGGGCTAGGGGCCTCCGGCCAGGCGGTTGAGCTCCTCCACCAGCGTTTTAAGCAGAGGCTTCGGCATCCGCGCGCCAGCGGCGTTGGGGTGGCCTCCGCCCGACACGCCGTATCTCTTCGCGAACCCTCTCAAGAACTGGTTCAGATCCACCCTCCTCGACCTGAGGCTCATCACGTATATGTCGCCCCTCTCCTCAGCCGCCACGCCCACCTCAGCCCCAGTCAGCCCCCTCGCCAAGTTGGCGGCGAGCCCCAGCGGCCCCGGGGGGTTGACAACCACAGCCACCGCGCCGTGTAGAGAGACGTTTCTCGCCACCCAGCCCACCAACGCCTCGTTGACCCTGGCCTGCTCCTCGGCAAGCTTCATGAGGCGCTCCATGGCCGAAGGCGGCGAGTTCCCCGCCAGGTGGTCAACCACAGCCCGCTTAAACTCGTGGTCTTTCCGCGCCCGCTCCAGCCCCTGCATGAGGACGCCGGCCTCGAAATATACAAGCCTCCTATCCCAAGCCTCCAGCGCCTCCTCCACCCACTCCGTGTGGTCGAGGTAGTCCCCAATGGCGCCGTACAGTGCAACTCTGCTGTACAGCCTCGGCAACCTGCCCCCCAGGTGGCGGTAGGCGAGCTCAGAGGCGGAGCTCCCCGCCTCGTGCACCACCTCAACCCCGGCAGATCCACAGAGAGCGGGTGGTGGTCTATATACACAACCCTCCCCCCGTAGCTCCAGAACGCCCTCCGCACCTCCTCGGCGGCCTTCTCGTCGATAGCTACGTCAACGATGTAGACATCCCCCTCGGCGAATGCCCCAAAATCCTTAACCAAGTCGACGGGGTGCGTGAAGTATACCCTCACAGCCTCGTACTCGCCGACCAGCGCCGCCTTAACCACAGCGGCGGAGCTGACCCCGTCGGCGTCGCCGTGAGCCAACACCGTCAAGACACGCGCCACAGATTTTTAACCCCCAAATATATATACATGGCGGCGGAGGGCCCCGAAGGGGGCGCCGTGAAGCGCCGAGTCGGTCCCCCTTGACATACACCAAGGGTTATCTACAAACTACCAGTCCTCCAGATCCCACTCCGGGCGCCACTCCCCCCGCGCGATTAGCCTTCCCTCTAGTATCGCGATGAGCATCTGAAGCTTGAGGTTGTAGTTTAGGAGGTCTCTCCGGTTGTTTTCCCACCCCTCCTTCTCTATAAGCTCCGATATCCGCTTAAGCTCCTTCACGTCAGCTGCCGTGTACCTCCCCTCCTTAACTCCCTTCAAAATCTCGATGAGCCGCTGACGCACCTCCTCAGTAAAATACTTCGACTTGGCGGGAGGCACATACAGCGGATGGCTACTAAGCGCCTCGGCCTCCGTCTCGGTCAACACGCCCTTGGAAGACAGCACCTTCAACAACGTCGAGTTGTAGATCTGGAAAGCTTTCACGAGCTGCCCCACATGCCCCTCCACGCGCCCCAACTGCTCCTTTAACCCCTTAAACTGCTCCTCTAAGCGCCCGACTCTCCCCTTGAGCTCTGCCACGTCATTCTCCACCCGGCCCAGCCGCTCCTCTAAGCGCGCAACCCTCCCCTTGATCTCCGCCACGTCACTCTCCACGCGACCCATCTGTTCCTCGATTTTTGATGTGCGCCCCTCCAGCTTGGCAACCCGCTCTTCGAGCTTGTCGATGCGTCTCTCTACCCGCCTAACTTCGTTCCGTATCTCCCGGCTCAAAAGCAGATACAGCACCACAACTGCCACGGCGACTAGAGGCGCCTGGCCAGCCACCGCCACAGCTACATCCCAAACATCCACGGACGGAGAGGCGCCGCCAATTAAAAACTTTTTTATTAGGTAACAAAATAGATACCGACGAACCTGCCCTCGGAGCGGGCTAAAAGGAGGGAGCCATGTCCCATGAGTGCGGCATCGGCGCTACGGCTCTCGGCATAAGGCCAAGGACGGCGCCGACCTGCAGATCTCGGCGGCAGATCCTCGTCAAGCGGTTACCACCTTATACTACAGCTTAAAACGCCTACTCCTAAACAACACTGAAGCCGCCGGCGATGTGCGATTTTTACATCTCATGTAGGGCCTAACCCCAGAGACGTTGTGGCGTCGGTGCTTTATAGTTACCACTGCACGGCTTCGACGGCTCCGCCGTTGCCGATTGAAAACGGAGGCCCTCGTGAACAGCCGGTCTGTTGAACGAACACTTTTATCCCCCTCGCTTCCTCACTTCTCTACGGCGTCTGCAAGCCCGGCGAAGCGCCTGAAGCCGTCCAGATGCCCCCCGCCGCATTAACCTGTCGCCGCTCCTCTCAATTATCCTCGGCTTCCTCCCTGTGGGGCCTTAACCAGCGCTGAGAGCCTCTCCGAGTCTGCCAAAGGAGACGTCTACCCTGGCGTATACGTAGCCCACGCCGGCTCCGCGCCTGCCGAAGATGATCGCATATTCGCACCTTGCGCCGTTCCTCAGCAACCTCCCGCCCCACTTGAGCTCAGCCCCTCCGCCACATGCCCCCGATCTTCTTCTCGAGGCTAAGGACCTCCTCGCCTCCTCCACGGCTCTTTACACGTCGCCTCTCAAGCGCCCCCGGCACGGTGCCGGGGGCGCTTGGCGGAGCTACCTCCGCTAGACGCGTCGGTGCAAAATATATATAGCCAATAGCACACGTATGCATGTACCTCAGCCAACACACTCAGCCGGCGCAAGACGTAAAAGTCCGCCGCGTGCGTGGCGCACTGCGTGTGCTTGCGGCTCTTGGGGTTGTCGTTGCGGTCGTGGTCTTTGCGTTGTTTCTGCTGGTTGCGCAGCCTGGTGAGACGCCGGCGGGGCTTATCAGTACGCTAGGTCTCACGTGACGCTTTATGGCAAGATGGCGGCGTTTTCTCACTACGACGTTTTGAAGACCACGGGGCCGTTGACGTGTTCAGACGGCGTCCAGAACTTCACATGTCTGCTCTCCAAAACCGACATTACGCCGATTTTGAGAGAGCTGAAGAAGATCGACGTGACGCCTGAGGTCTCGCCGGTCGCGCGTCGCTGGGTTCTCGTGCTAGACTTCAACTTCACAGACGGGTCCTGGCGCTGGCGCAACATCACAGTTGTGAGGGGCTGGGAGCTGAAGTGGAACAAAGAGACTGTGTATGTGTTCCAGGCGCAGATCAAGAAGTCACTAGGCGAAATGGTGAAGATAAACGAAGAGCTATTGGAGGTCTTTTTCGTGCGGCGTGAGCTGAAAAACATAACCGCCGTAGCCATCTACGCCGACAAAATCGCCATAGGAACCTCCAACGGCACAACAACCAACGGCAAAAGCAAACCAGACCACAAGGCGGTAGAGAGAATCAAAGAGTATATAAAGAAGAGATACGGTGACATAATCGTTGAGGTGTACTACACACCGGGTGTGACACTTGATATCGAGATGGCCGGGGATTACCCGGTCCTTACGTACTTTAACTCCTCTGGGCGGTACAGATATGCAGGCAATGGTTTGTGCACACTCGGCTATCTTGGCTATCTCTACGGCGACCCCAACCGACCGGTGATAATTACTGCGTGGCACTGTTTTGGCTTTGTAGGCACGGACAGGACGTCGCCTTATAGGGTAAGTATTCTCTTCAGGACGCCAAAGTGCACGTTATGTGAGATTAATGCTCCAGGGAGTAATAGCTTCTTCAACCCAGGTCCGTACTCCTGGGGATGGCTCATAAAGCCGGTGCTTTTCGTGCAGTCTGACTCTGCATTAATAGGAAGGGTCAATGACCCAAACTATTTTGAGAGAGTTGGCCTGGAGTTCGGCAAAGTAAGGAAGGCTGACGGTAGTAATGACCTCCCGATCATGTTACAACTGTCGAAGTATGATGTGAAAGTGGGAGATTCCTTGTGGATAAGACTGGGCCGTTCGGACGCAGTGAGCAGAAATGTAGTAAACTCACTTTGTGCGAGCCCTAATATTGATCCAATCGAGTTCATCGAATTAATCATTAATCCTTCCATACCTTACATAGTCACACTTAGCTGTCACACCAGGCTATCAGCCGGCACGTATGAACCAATACCAGGCGACTCCGGCTCGCCGGTCTATAGGCTCCGCATAGGTCCAGATTACAGATATGCAGTAGTGGATGCCTACGGCATTTATGTTGGTAGAGATAAAGTAACCAAGGAGTTATACGTAGCCGACATAAGTTGGATTTATATAAAGGTTTCATGGCTGGGTTAGCGCAAGACTCTAAAGAAATTTTAAAATATTTCGTTTTTTCTTTACTGTTGTTTTACTCAGTAACATTATTTTTTATAAAAAGAGCTTACGAGATAATTTCATCTTACATTGTCTGTCCCCTCGAGATAATGCCCACCCTGCTTTCCACAATCTTTTTACTCCCCCCAATATTATCACTGATTTTACTGCGGCGGCCTGGTGCTGGCAGGATATACTTCCATCTTGCTGTAAATATCTCCATCATTCTTGTTTATAATCTTCCCGCCTCCGTCGTTATACTGGATGTTAAACCGCTCGAGGGCTCATTCTTTTGCCAATGGTTCAACCCAATCTATTACCTATATGGCAAACTAGCTACAGTGTTGAGCACGGGCTTGGGTCTCATGGCCGGCGCGGCCGCCGTACGTAATTACGAGGGCCTAGTCAAGTATTTGTATTACGCCGCTGTAGTACTGTGGACCGTTATTGTCGTAGTAATCGTGTGACGCAAATCCACCAACAGAACGCTTGTGCTCCAGAGACGTCCGTGAGCTAAACAGCCGGCGCGCAGGACCCGCCCCGTACTGGTGGGAGGAAAACCGGCAGCCGACTGCGCACGAGTGCCCACTTGATTATTTATATAGGCCGACCTCAATAGATTATATGAGGAAGTATCTAAAGCGTCTTTTGATCGTTTTGTTTCTGTTGGTTCTTATGTATTCGGCTTGGCCTTTTTTCGCGGCGCCGTGGGTCTGCCGTATTGGGGGTGACGTCGTCTGTTCGGCGGCGCGGCTGAGGTGACCGGCTCTGTGTGGGGGCCGTGTAACTACACCGGCGCAGTGGAAATAGTCGACGGGCCGCCCATCGACTGGCAGTACAGCGGCGGCTTTAAATGCATTGCGGCTGGGCGCGCAGGCGGGAAGACATACGCCGTATTTATAAGAGTGGTTGGGGCAGACGCCACCGGCGAGCCGTTTAAAAGCGAAGCAGAACGCGACCTCTGCTTCTGCGCCAAAGAAAGGATCGTGCCTTGCATATTTGTTACCAAACCCGCCGTGTTGTTAACACGCGTCGGCATCTTCGTGGTGGATGTGGAAGATGGCGTGGGCTACCACTCTATCGTCTACACATTTAAATTCCTCCCGGAGCCTTTCAACTACAGCTACTTCATCTTCGGAGATGGCGTGTATCTCATAGACGGCTTAGTGGCTGAAATGGGCGTCAAGCGGGAGATAATGGGCCCTCTCCTCAAGGGGTGCGCCTACCGCGTCAAAATCAGACTAGAGCCGGAGAAGCTCACAATCAGCTAACCCCTGTACAACGCCACCACAAGAGCCGTCAGAGTAGGATGACGCGCACTCCCCAGCACACACCAGACACCGATTACTACATTCCTTTAAAGACAATTGTTGCCCCCATTGACTGGATATATGTTAAGCTCTGGTAGGTTTACAACAAGATATTTTTGTCTATCGCAGTGATATTTGTCTTTATCGTTGTAGATTCTTTTTTGCGTTTTTCTGCATCGTTCCCTCCTCGCGAAGTTGTCGTCTATTCTTCTCGCGATAGCTTGATAGATTTTCACATTTTAGCTTCCAACCTTGTCTTACTTGTCCTCAGCTCACCTCCGTTGTTGTCTTTGCTCTTGTTGCGCCGACCAAGCTCCGTGCGCGTACTCCTCCACGCGGCGTGCGTCCTCTACATACTCGTCGCACTGCCTCTGATGCTGAACTACTCGCCCCTGCTCGTGTTGGTGGTTTCCGGCGCCGCCCTTGTCGCCGGGTTGCTAGAGGCGACGGCGGTCGGCAGGTGGGCGAGATGGGTCTACTACGCCGCGCTCCTGTTTGGCTTTTCCTCGTAGTCATGTTTTTGGTTTACTTCGTAACTACGCTCCTCCCGTAGCCTTCCGCCGTCAACATCCCCTCGTATAGGCATCTGTCGTCGGTGCACCACTCCCGCGGAGGCTACTCTGCCGAAGAGCCCCAGCCTCTGCGGCGGCTAAAAGATGGGGGGGAGTTGTCCTAATCTGGCGTCCGTCGTCATATCTCAAGACTGCTACTACCGCCTCCACCGCCCTCTTGATTAGGTATACTCCCTCCTGTGCCGCCTTGCGAGTCTCTCCTCCACCGGGCCCGTCGCTGTGCGGCGGAGCGCATGTGCATACCGCCGCATATGCCGCGCGTCCTCACGGAAACCGCGACGCCCCTACGACCTCCCACATGCCTCTGGACGGTAGCGTAAAGTTGACTGACGGCGGCAATGTAGCTGCCGACTTGATCATTTCGGGGGGCGGTGTCGCCGTGAAGTATAACGTATATCTGAGCGAAAACGCGGTCAAGCTCCAATTCCGCTCGACAGATCGGGGCCGCGGCGAGCTTGCGGCCCGGCTATTGAAGCTGACGGGCGTCAATGCAGAGGTTAAGAGGAAGGGCGATGGAGACGGCTGGTACGTCAGAGCCTCTACAGTCGTGCTGGCGTCCGCGCGCGAGGAGCTCAGAAAATCCCTGGCCGTGATCATCAAGACAGCCCTTGCGAGGGGCTTGGTGGACGCCGGAAGGGCGGAGCGATGGGTGGAGAAGCTGGAGAGGGGAGTGGTGGCGTGGGAGGGTAAGAAGTTCAAGGTGAGGCTTGTGAGAGGCGCGTTGGAGGTGAGCTGGTTATTGTGTGGTGCTGTGTCCGAGGCGGCGCTTAGGAAAGAGGTTGGGGGTAAGTTGGTCTCGCCGCCACGGTGATTTGAGGTGAGTAAAAGCTATATACCCCCACCCCCGCGTGGACGTGGAGATTGTGGTTAAAGACGTCCATAAGTACTATGGCGAGTATCCGGCGCTCAGAGGCGTGACGCTGGAGGTGCCTAAGGGGATCTTCCAGTGCATCCTCGGGCCTTCGGGGTCGGGCAAGTCAACCCTCCTCCACATAATCGGCGGAGTCGACAAGCCGACCAAGGGCGAGGTGGTGGTGGCCGGAGTCAGGTTGAACGACCTAAGCGACGACCAGCTGGCTGAGTTCCGCAACAGAAACATCGGCTTCGTCTTCCAGCTCTTCTACCTCATCCCCCGCATGTCCATCTTAGAAAACGTAGAGCTCCCCCTCATCCTCCGCGGCGTCCCCAAGGAGGAGAGGCGGAGGCTGGCGCTTGAGGCCCTCCAGCTGGCGGGCCTAGGCCACGTGGACCCCAAGAAGAGGCCCACCCAGCTCTCAGGCGGCGAGCAACAACGCGTCGCCATAGCCAGGGCCATAGTGACCAAGCCCAGGATACTGCTCGCAGACGAGCCCACAGGCAACCTCGACAGCGCCACCGCCAAGGTGGTCATGGACACCTTCCTCAACCTCAAGAAGCAACTCGGCATAACCATCGTGATGGTGACCCACAACCTAGAGCTCCTCCCCTACTGCGACCGCCACGTAAGAATGAGAGACGGAAAAATCGTAGACTAGACCCAAGCCTCCCGGGCCGTCAGATAACGCAAAACCTGGTCTCGCGTCACGTTGCATCCGTTTCTCCTCAGCCAGTCGGTGAGGATGTTTATAACCAGCTCGGCGTTGTGTCTGCCGACTGCTTTTTCCAGCACTTCGTATACCCGCCAAGGTTCCTCCACAAGGAAGTAGTCAAAAGGCTTCCCAAAGGCGGCTAGCACCCTGTAATGCACAAGAGTACGCAAAGAGAAGTTCAACGCGCCGTAGAACCTAACCAGGAGGTCTCTGGTGAGGCACATATCAGCACTTCACCTTTTCTCCCATTTTGCCGCCGGGCCCCCTGACGCCCACGGCGTTTTTCTCCTCCATCTTCACAATGACGTCGAACAACATGTCGAGGTCGTGTAGATCTCTAAGCGACACCACCACAGCCCTGCCTCCTCTTGCTGTCTGGAGCAAAATGCGCAACACCGTGTACAACACGACGGGGCCGTACAGCGTTGCAAGCGCCTCAAGTCCCCTGATAAACACCGCCTCGCCGTCAGTGGAGACCACGGCGGCGAAGAGCTCCTCCACGTTCAGCCCCACGTCTACCGCGTCGACCTCGAACTGCTCCGCATATACCGCACCGGCGCCAGACACAGCGACGTACATGACCTTTCTCCCCTTCTCCTTCAGCGCCTTAGCCGCCTTGAGCATAAGCCAAGTCTTCCCCGCACCCACCGGACCCACGACAGCATGTAGCAAGCCCTTATACAGCCCGCCCACGGCCTCGTCTAGACACGTGGCCGTCTCCAGCCGCTCCACGGCCGCCTTAGCCGGAGCCGCCGGCGCCAAAAACAAGATGCCACGGCCCTCTCTTATGATGAAGGGGAGGGAGAAGCCCGCCCTCCCTCCGCGTATCTTCCTCACCACGGCCTCCCTCACGGCGCCGTAGGGGTACACCTCGTATATCAGCTCCACCACGTTGTCCGCAACGTATGAGACCTTGGGGGCCACCTCTTTCTCAGCGGTCAAGAAGACGTCCACGCCGCTTTGCTTAACAGCCCTGTACAACACGTTGTGAATGATGTCAAGACCCCCGCCGGCCGCCAGCACCTCGGTCACCGAGTCTATGACGAGGGCCTCCGGCCTCTCCCGCGCCACGGCGTCTAGGAGGGTGCTGAAAAACGCCTCAGCCCCTGCCACTGGCGCCTCCCAATACACGAGCCGCTCCCCGAAGTCGTACCCAAGCGACGCCGCGTTCCTCCGAAAGGAAGCCTCGTCCTCAAATACAGAAACCCAAAACACCTTTCGGTATCTGTTGTATGTATACCAAGCCGTAAACGTGGTCTTCCCAGCGCCGGGAGGCCCGTACACCAACGTAACCCCGCGGAGCTGAAGCATAAGGCACTTGGCGTTATATACATAAATAAATTTCGGTGCATACTCTATGGTATACTAGATATTCGTCATAGAATCGAAAATTATGTAAAAGACGAACCCCACTATTGGCACATAGATGAGACCCAATAGCGTCATGAGCGTCAGGGGATCTACGGCAAGGCCTCCCACCTCTAAGGCGCCTAGGGGGCTGAAAGACAGCGCCACGATATACACCATGATGGGAAGCAACATCACAGCAACTACAAAGATCTCAAAAATAAGCGAGAGCGACCTCACCAGCGACTGCGCCTTCACCTGCTTAGCCCTAAGCATCCAGTCCAGTCTCGCCAAGAGGACGACGTCCACCCTCTGGGTGATCCTCGACGCCTTGGTCAAGACCTCCACCGTCTCCCGATACGCGGGGCTGGGCACCCTCTCGGCGCTGTTCCGCAGAGCCTCCTCGGGGCTTGCCCCCATGACGATCATCTCCCGCACCGCCAAGGCGAGCTCCCTTGCGATGTATTTATCCTCCTCCACCTCCGCCAGCCGCGCCACGGCGCGGCCCAGCGGCACGCCGGCCGCCAGAAGCGGCAGAATGACGGCCAGCGTGTACACGAAGTTGTTCTCAAAGTGAGCACGCCGCGCAGTGACTAGGTGGACGGGGTACAGCACCAGCCCGGCGAAGGCCAGAAGCGCCGCCATGAGGCCGAAGGCGGCGCCAGCCAGGGGACCCAGGAGGAAGAGCCCAGCCACGCCGGCCGCCGCCCCGGCGGCCAAGGGCACAAGGACGAGGGCCGCCATGTACCTCCGGTAAGAGAAAGCCAGCCCGCTCTGCCGGTAAAGCTCGTAAAACAGCCTCATATCCTCCCGGCCTTGACCGCCTCCAGCGCGGCTTCGGGGTTTAGGTGGTACTGGGTGAACACCTTGGCGACGATATACGGCGTGGAATAGCCCCGCTCCACCATCGCCGCGATCAGCTCCCTCCGCCTCCTGTACTCGGCCTTGAGGAAGTCCAGCGACACAAACCGCGTCCTCGCGATGGTCTCTAGATGTCTGCTCTCTTCTACAGACTCCAGCGCGTCTTTCTCCGGGTTCCACCGGAAGACGTAGTGGAGGCGGGGTCTGCCGCCTCGCGCCACGCCCATGTTTTCGGCGATCTCCACCACTCTACGCACTATGCTGTTCCCCACCTTGACCCTCAAGATCCTGACGAAGACGTGGGCGAGGCCGACCAGCATCGGCGGCACGTTCATGGGCCGGGTCAAGAGGCGCCTCACCGCGTCTTCGATAGTCTCGGCGTGTATCGTCGTGGCGCCAGAGTGCCCAGAGCCGAAGGCCTGGAACAACACATACGCCTCCTCGCCCCTCACCTCGCCCACCACCACGTAGTCGGGCCGCGACCTCATGGCTATGGCCAAGAGGTCGAAGGCTGAAACGTCCCTGACACCCTCGGCCCTAGACGGCCTCGTGACTAAGGCCTGCCAGTGTTCATGTACTATGTTGATCTCTCTCGTGTCCTCAATAGTGAAGATCTTGGCATCCGGCTTGATTAGGTACAGCAGAGCGTTTAGGAGGGTGGTCTTCCCCGCGCCGGTGGGGCCCACGATCACGATGTTGCGGCCGTAGTCCAGCATCAGCCAGAGGTAGGCGACGGCGTCCGCCGAAATGGTGCCCATTTTCACCATATCTATCAACGTGATGGGCACCACGAAGTATTTCCTAATCACGAAGGAAGGCCCCCTAGGGGAGATGGGCGGCGCCGCCAGCTCCACCCGGAAGCCCTCTGGCAACATCCCCTCCAGTATGGGGTCGGCGTAGGACACGGACTTCCCTACCAGCGCCGAAAACCTCTGCACGTAGCCGTCGAGGTCGTCGGGAGACAGCACGACGTCGGTCTTAAGAGACTCCCACCGGCTGTGCCATATGTAGACGTGCCCAGGCCCATCCACGTGGACGTCCTCTATGTAGGGGTCCCGCACCAGGGGGTCAAGCACCCCGTACCCCAGGAGGTCCCGCCGCAGGTAGTACATCATTTTGCCCCAAGTCCTCTCGTCGAGCTTAATCTTAAACTCAGCCACCGCCCTCTTCGCCAGCTCCTCGAGGTACTCCGCCCGCCTCTCCCGCGCAAGCCTCAAAACTCCGTCTCGCACCTCCCCCACGTTTTGAATAGCCCGCTTGAGCCGTGCCAGCGTCTCCACCTCTTCCCTAGACAGGGGAGGCTCCACAGCTCTATACCGCCTAAAGCCCTCTCTATCGACGTATATTACTGCATGTACGAGATCTGAGATCTCGTACTGGTCTAGGATCGTCAAAACTTCATCCACTGCGGAGCCCATAGCCCCACCGCCAGGATTATCGCCGCCGCGCCCGCATGCACGAGACCCGCCCGCGGGCCCCCGTACACCACCCTACCCACGATAAGCCCACCCACGACGGCACTTACGAAGCCGGATATATAAAGAACGCGGAGGACATCCCCTTGCTCCAGAACCACCGGCCTGACGCCTTGTTGCGTCGGGGCCGAGGCCGTGAGCTGGGCGAGCTGCGGCAGGAGCATGTAGACCAAGACGTCGGCCAGCACCGCGAAGACAGCCACCACTGCGTAGAAAAGAGCCACGTAGGGCCTGAGCTGAGAAGCCACCGCCTGCCGGAACTCCACCACCGTGGCGAAGCTCCGCGCCGCCACGTCAAGCACCTCCGGAAGCCTAGCCCCCGAACGCGCCGCCTCAGTCACAATAAGCGCAAACCGCCTGAAGTTAGGCGAGGGTATCTCCCTAGCCACCCTCCACAGCGCCTCCTCCACCGTAAGCCCGCCCACCTCAGCCAGCGACAGAACCCGCCTAAGCACATCCCCCATCGGCCTAAGCGCCAACGCCGCCGCAGACTCCACAGCCCCCTTCAAGCTAAGCCCCGCAGAAACAGCGTCAGAAAGCACCCGCAAAACCTGCGGAATCTGCCCCTCAAGCCTATACACATACACAGCCCTCATCCACGCCCCGGCCCCCACCAACGCCAACGCCAACCCCGCCGCCACCCCCACAACAAACACCAAGTCAAACACACCAAAAACCTGCCACATATTAATTAGCAGTAAACACAACAGACGCCTCCGCCCCGCGGGCAGTCACCAACTTAACCACATACACCGCCCCAGACACAACAGCCTCCTTACACCCAGCCACCACACCACCACCAACGTCAGACGGCGGTCCCACCGGCATCCAAACATCTAGATACTCCAAACGCCCCGGCCCCACGACCCAAGGAAGACCATCGGCAAAACACACAACGTCGCTGGACTTGTATACATACACCGTACGCGGCAACACGGCGCCCCCACCCAAATTACGAATCCACAGAAAAACCTTCACACCCCCGCCCAAGTTAGTGACGTTACCCCCCTCTATCTTCAACAAATCCGGAGCAAACTCCGCGGAAGACGCCGCTTTCCCCAAGAAACCTGAAAACCACAACCAGACAAGAACGACCCCAACTACCACCACAACAACAAGCAAAAGAGCACCAACCACCAGCTCCAAACCCCGGAAAAAAGAAATAGACATGGAAAAAAGAGGGAGTTTTTTACGAGGCGGTGACCGTAACAGCGAACTCGGTGCCCTTCTGGGTGACCACCTTAATCACGTAATCATAACCAGCAGTAATTCCGCACCCAGCTGGCAGATTTGCGGTTATTGTTGACAACTGCCCAGGCTGTATCGGGCTGGCGGTTATCGAAACTGTGCAGAGGACGTTGGTGGATCCCGGCTTAAACACGTAGGCCTGCACCACCTGCACGGCGTCGCCGCCTAGGTTCCGGATGTAGAGTGTAGCAGTGCCTGATCCGTCTCCGGCTGCTGTGAGTGATGCGGCTTCTATCTTCAGCTTTTCTGAGGCGGCCATTGACTCGGCTTGGCTTGTGGCTTTTGTTACGTAGCCTGCGAACCAGAGGTACACCAGCACCGCGCCTATCACCGCCACCACTATTAGCAACACCGCGGCGACTATTGGTTCGAGACCTCTTGTTTTGGTTTTCATGTGCGCTTCACTTGTCCAGTTTAAAATATTCTCTGGTGTGCCTTAAATACTGTACTGGATATAAATCCATCATACAAAAATGGGGCTCGGCGGCGGCACAGCAAAATATTTCTTTAATATTGATAGATATCTACATGCCTGGAGTTTCTGAGGTTGTGGTTAGCGTCCTCCTCCTGCTGGTTACCGTACTGCTGGCGGCCGCAGTCGTGTCGATTTTCTTCAACGTAGTGTATAGCCCCACCCAGTCCCAGTTTGTGCTTGAGGGCGCGAAGCCGCTGTGTACGGCGCGGGTGGTGGCCGTGGCGAATGGGAGCGGGTACGCGAGGATCTATGTCTACAACAGGGGCAACTCCTTATGCATATTTGACACGGTCTACGCAGTATCTAACGGCGCTGTGGTCGACAGGGGCAGTATATACCTGCGTGTACAACCCGGCCAGGTGGGCTTCAACGACACCACCATCCGCTACATGCCCGGCTGGGTCTACCGCCTGACCGGTCCAAGAGGCGAAGTTGCAGAGGGGAAGCCATGAGGGGTCTCTCGACGGTGGCGGCCTTCGTCGTGTTTCTTACGGCGTTTGCCGTGGTGATGTTTTCAGTATTTTACTTCTACAACGCACTTCGCGAAGCCACGCAGAAAGGCGTAGAGGTCATATACTCCGCCGTTACGCGCGACGCGTCCGTCGGCATAAGCTTCAACGGGAAGACATGTAATTTGACGGGCGGGCCCTACCTATACTATGTAGTGACCAACGGGACGGGTCACGTGGTGTACAACGGATCCGGGCCTCCTCCCTGTCCCCCCGCTAGGTGGGGGCTCTACACCTACAGGGCCGTGCGGAGAGACGGCGGCTTAGACGTAGCCTTGGCCGCCGTGGGTAACCTCTCGCTGTCTTTCTCTGCGGACAGGTCGAACGCTGTAGTGAACGACTACAACAGAACTGCAGTATTTAAGATAAGGGCCCTGCTGGTTAACCCCAACGGGGCCTACGCCCTCTTGACAAACATCACAGCGACTCCGGCTGCCGCCGGCTTCACCTGCGCACCCTCTACGCTTCGTGTGGATAAGCCTCTCCTGATCCCGCCCGGCGGCTCGCTGGCCGTAGACATGGGCGCTGTTGCTTGCAACGCCACGGACGCCTACCTATACGTCCAGGGGGCCCCGCCGGTGTCGCTGAATATAGCCGGCACGGCGTATTACAACGGCGTGGTGGTCGCCAGCGCCGCCCAACCCGTCGCAAGCGTCGCCACGGTACCCCCCAAGCCGGGCAACTTCACGGCATACGGCGGGAGGTGCAGAGTCGGCTACTTCTCCGGCGACCCGCCTCGGTACTACGTTCTGCTAAGCGGGGCTTCCCCAGTGGCGCGGGGCGACGTCGCCGCGGCTGACGGGGGCTACGCCGTTGTGCCGTGTCCCGCCTCCAGCGGGTTCTTCCGGTACCGGGTCGTCACGGCGTCGGGAGCCGTCGTGGAGGTGCCGGTGAGCGTGGGGCGGGTCTTGGCTTGGGCCGAGAGCAACATGACAGTGGCGTATGTCAACGGCACCGGGCAGAGCGTATTCTTCGACCTCTACCTACGCTTCACGAACCCCAACGCGGGCTACACAGCACTAAACTTCACCTACACGCTGATATACAACAAGCAACTCCTCAGTTGCTCCCCCAATGACGGAAGCGGCACCCTCACGCTTCAGCCAGGCGAGACAAGGGCGATCTACGTCGCCACCCACCGATGCGTTGTGCTGGATAAGTTCAATGAGACTAACATCGCGGTTAATATTACAGCCACCTACACCGGCGGCGGCTACACCGCTACGCTGTATCGAGGCGTGGTGGGCATGCCCAGCTTCGCCGGGGCCACCAGCTGGGTTGTCCTTAAGATACTGTGGGGCAACGGGACGGCGGTTGCCAACCCGGGCTACAGCGCCTTGCAACTAGCCTACCGCAAGTCTCTCGCAACGTTGAGGTGGATGCCCGTGGTGACGCCTCAGCCGGCGTGCCCTCGCACTCTTGTCTACGTCAACAGGTCGCTGTTTCCGCTTCTCTCCGCCAGCTGGGCCTTTGCGGGAAGCTACAACGTCACGACGCTCATCATGAAGGTGTTCCCTGGCTGGCCCGAGGACTACATGCCTGCGACGCTGGCCCCCACCCAGTCGCCGCAGTCGCTTTCGCTTCGCAGAACCAGCTTCTTAGGCGCCGGCCTCTATTCGGTGTATCTCGGCAACTTGTTGCAGTTCAGCGACGCCGCACCGGGTCCAGGTCCAGCCGTTATGCTTCCGGCTGTGTTGAGATGGTGGACGACTACCTCGGCGGCTTACGCAGTCGTTGCTAACGCCACAGTGCCTACGATATGTACTTACCCGTTGCTCAACTTCACGGCGATGCCGATGAATAACCTCCTACGTCAAACCTACGCATGCGGCGCTTCGCAACTATACGACAACTATAGCAATTACGCTACAAACATCTACTGCGTCACAGACGACTTTTCGAGGTCTGTATACAACATGACGTATACAAGAGACGCAAGTATCAGCTTAGCGAAGGCGCCGAAGTACGGCGGCACGACGTTGACTGCGCCCTCCTTATTTCTAGGTATAACTAAGGACGGCGGCATAGCTGTGTTTTATATAGACGTGGCCAGATGGCTCGGCAAGGTGTCTGCCTCAGCCGCCTTCTCTGTGTGGATATTCCCTCAAAAGAGACCTGACGGAAACCACTGGTACTGGGTAAGCTTTTTCATCGACATAGATGGAGACGGTAGGCCAGATAGAGAGGTTATTTACTATGCGAGAGGCGGCGGCTACGTCGCCGTGGGTGGCTACTTAGGATTCACGACGCAGACAGAGGTGAGAGGAACCTTCGGAGTTAAGGCGGATAGATGGAGGCAGTTTCAACTCTCCTCCATATATCCCTCCGGCTACCTAGTGGGGGTGGCGTTGGCTGTTCAAGGCAAAAGCGATGCGGATGCGTATTGGGACGATGTGAGGATATGTCCAGTTTCCTACTTCACCAACGCCCCATACATCTCCGTGACGTTTGACGGCTGGACCTCCACCGGCGTGTACATAGATACACAGACCAGCCCTCGCACGCCGCCTTCCTTAGTTACCGAAGTAGACGCCAGCGACGCCACGGGTAATCCCTCAGCGGACTACGGCTACGCGTCGGCCATATATAACGTAACCATGTGGGCACAGTACACGAACAGGCCTTGGCCTGTGACTGCCTACGGCACCTCTATCTCTGTGTGGGGTAGATATGTGAGAGACTCGGCAGATGTGCAAAACAACGTGGCTTATCTCTCCATAGGCGTAGATACAAACGGCGACGGGCAGGTGGACAAGGAGTACATCATATACCGATACGACACTGCAGGAGGAAGTGGCGTAATAGTTTCAGCGTATTTTTACGACCCTAACACAGGCGACCCTGTGGTGGTCTGTACCGTTGGCAACACCGGCGTCTGCACGCCGGCAGATCCGCGTTTCGTGGTTGTCAACGCCGGCTCTATGGCCAGCGGCAACAACTACCAGTGGAGCTACACCTTGTATGAACAAGGCGCCGTGTTGGCGGTGGCGCTTGTAGCTGTAGACGCCACAGGATATCGAGACGGTACGGCAGACGACTTCTGGGTGTATTGGGATGACTTGACTATTCAATACAGTGCATGTCCCCCGCCCGCCGGCTGGAGTGTGGCTGGTAGCTACGTGTGGCAGTCCTACAACTACCTACTGGTGACGGGCTCGGCGACGGCGTATATGCCGCTTATCACCGCGCCTACCCGCGCCTTGACTTACGTGGCTAATTTCTCCGGCGTGGGGACGTATGCAGTTTTCGATTCTTCGCTAGGCGTAATATTCGGCGTCTCTGTCAACGGTAGCTCGTTTACGGCGTTGTGCGGCGGCGGTTCTACGCCGCTTGGCTTTCTGCCGGCGGCGAGGTGGGTGGAGCTCAGACCGCTCAACGGCCTCGGCGATGTCATCATCAGAGACCAATACGGCGCGATATTAGCCAGATACGGCTGTAGATACACAGCCGCTCCGCAGTACGTGGGGTTCAGAGGCGGACTGCTGAGGGTATACAACGTGACTGCGTTGGGGTGATATGACGGAGCCGCAGGTTTACGTAGAGAGGTAAGCGTCATTGCCGGTGTGCTCCTTGTCTAGCTAAAAAGACGCGAGGAGGCAAGGCCTTTTACGTTATGCCGCCGCGGCGTCCGGCGGTATCTAACTTTTAAAAAGAACAGCAGAAGTTTCCATGTTTGTCGAGCTTGTGGAGAGGCCTCCTCCTAAGCCCTCTGACGAGGGCTATATTGAGGCTAGGCTTCTAGAGGCTTTGGGGGAGGCTCGTCTCGCCCTCCGCTTCTTGGAGGAGGGGTTGACGCGTAACGCCGCGTGTAAGGCCTTCCACGCCTGGAAGGCGCTTCTGGCGGCTCTGTTGCGGCTTGAGCTGGGCAAGCTTAAGGCCCTGGCCAGGACCGAGGAAGAGAAGAGGTGGCTTGAGTCTAAGGCCGTGCCGCGGGTTCCCACGTCTAGGATGGTTGTTCTTTCGCTTCTGCTTGAAAAGGCAGGGCATGAAGCTGTCGCGGCGTGGACCTCCCTAGCTCTTGACCTACACGACTACCAATATCACGGCCCAGACCCAGACATGGCCCTCTCGAAGTACCGCTCCAAGGAGGAGGTGGCTGGGGCCGTCTTGGCGATCGTAGCTGAGGCGGCGGAAAGAGCAGAGGCGCTGAGGGGCCGCGTCAAGTGGACCGACGAGCTGGAAAAGGCGCTGGAGGCTCTGCGGAGCTCGTTGTCTGCGGCCTCCGGCTCCCTATAAAGTCGCCCGTGGGGAATGTTTTTATTGGCGACGTTTCCCTGGGGGCATGGAGCTGCCTCTGCTTCAGTTGGTGTTTTTGGTGTTGCTGGTGGCGCTTCCTGTGTTTTCGAAGAAGGTGGAGCACAACCTGGAGCTGTTTTTCCTTGTTATGGCTGTGACGGGGGCCACCTTGGCGGGGATCTGGAGCCTCCAGCTCGTCGAGGAGGCCCTTCTCCACCCGCTGACTGTTTATCAGCCCGGCGTCGGCTATGTGCCGATCGGCATAACCCAGGTGGTGCTGGCGGCGGGCTTGGTCTTCTACTTCCTTAGGCACAGGCTTGCGGCCAAGGCCGACGTGTTGGCAAGGCCTGGGGTTCTGGCCCTTCTTATCTTCGCCCTTGGTCTCTCCAGTAGCGCGATATCGGCGATTGTGGCGGCTGCGGTTTTGGCGGAGCTCCTCGGCTTCGCCAACGCGCCGCACGGCTACAAGGCCCGGGCGGCTGTGTACGGAGCCTACGCCATAGGCACGGGGGCGGCGCTCCTCCCCATCGGCGAGCCCCTCTCCACCATCGCCGTCGCCAAGCTGAAGCAGGGCTTCTTCTACCTCGTGGACGTGCTTTTCGACGCCGTGGTCATCGTAGTGGCGTTCTTCGCCCTCTACGCCTACTTCGCCTTGAGGAGGCTCCGCGTGGCTGGTGTGGAGGTGGAGCCCTACGAGCCGGAGCTCCGGGAGGTGTTCCTTAGGGCGGCTAAGATATTCATCTTCATCTTCGCCTTGACGTTACTGGGCGAGTTCTTCAAGCCCGTCGCCGAGGTCGTGGCGGGGCTGGGGAAGGAGGTTCTCTACGTCTTCGGCACGTTGTCCGCCGTCGCTGACAACGCCACGCTGGTCGCCGCGCTCGTGGCGCCGGGGATGGCTGAAGACGCGTTGAGGAGTTTCCTTATTTCGCTGGTGCTCTCCGGCGGCTTCACCATACCGGGCAACGTCCCCAACATAGTCTTGGCAACAGTGCTGAAGATCGGGTTCCGCGAATGGATAAAGCTAGCCCTCCCCATAGGTCTCGCGGTCTTCGTCGCGATGGGTCTCTACGTGTTGGTGTTGCTACCCCACCCGCCTTTACTAGGTATTCTGGGTTAGTTTCTGTATAGTATCATTTATATATTAGTTCTTGGTTGTGTATGGCTAGACTCATCCTTGCTTTTGATGTAGGAACCACAGCTGTGAAAGCGGGGCTTGTGGATGCCTCCACTTTTGAGGTGGTTGCCTACGTCCAGAGGCGTAATGAGGTGTTGTTTCCCCAGGAGGGGTGGGCTGAACAGGACCCGGAGGACCTGTGGCATGTGGTGTCTGAGCTCTCCGCCGAGTTGGGAAACAGGGACGAGGTGGTGGGTGTGGTGTTTGCCACTCAGATGGCTGGGGTTCTGCCAGTGGACAAGGACGGCGCGCCGCTGAGGAGGATGATCATATGGCTCGACGAGAGGGGGCGGGGCTACCCCAGGGGTCTCTGGGGCGGGGCGTTGCGGGTGAAGGGGTATAACCTCTTTCGGCTTATGGAGTTTATTTGGGTGACCGGCGGGGCGCCCAGTGCCACGGGGAAGGACCCCCTCTCCAAGATGCTCTGGCTTCGGGACAACGAGCCCGACGTGTGGAGTAGGACTTACAAATTCCTAGACGTCAAGGCCTACCTGCTGTATAGGGCAACCGGCGTCTTCGTGACGAGCCCAGACGAGGCGAACCTGACTTGGCTTCTGGACACCCGGAGGGGGAGGGCAGAGTGGAATCTCCGCCTCGCGGGGAGATACGGCGTCCCGCCGGAGAAGCTACCGGCTGTTAAGAAGTCGGTGGAGGTAGCCGGCCGGCTGACGCATGAGGCGGCGAGGGAACTGGGCTTGCCCCCGGACCTCCCTGTTTTTGTGGGTTCTGGCGATATGGCCGCGGCGGCGGTGGGCTCGGGGGCTGTGGGAGAGGGGGAGATGCACATCTACGTGGGGACTAGCGACTGGGTGGCGGCGCATGTCCGGGAGAGGAGGCTTGACCTTTTCCACTACGTGGGTAGCATCCACAGCGCTATCCCCGGCGCCTATCTGCTTGTAGCGGAGCAGGAGGTGGCCGGCGCCGCCTTGGACAAGGTCATGGAGTTGCTAGGGGTTGCGGACTACGGCGAGGTGGAGCGGTTGGTCTCCTCGGCGGAGCCGGGGGCCGGAGGGATGATTTTCTTGCCTTGGCTCTACGGCGAGCGGGCGCCAATAGATGACCCCCACGTGAGGGGCGGGGTTATTAACCTCAGTCTCAGGAGCGGAAGGGGGCAGATGTTGAGGGCTGTCATGGAGGGGGTCGCCATGAACATACGGTGGGCTTTCCGCTACGTGGAGAGACTTGCGAGGTTTAACCCGGAGGTGAGGGTTGTCGGCGGGGGCGCGTTGTCAGATACGTGGTGTCAGATTCTGGCGGATGTGCTGGGCCGCGTGGTTGTAAGGGTTTCCCAGCCGAGGCAGGCGGTGTTGCGGGGCGCCGCGGCGGTGGCGGCCGTAGGGCTGGGCCTCTACAGCAACTTCATCGACGCCGCGGCAAGGTTTAGAGTAGATAGGCGGTTCGCTCCGTCGGAGAACCGCGCTGTGTACGACAAATTATTTAATGTGTTTGTCCATTTATATAGGAGTTTAAAGAATAATTTCAAGAGTTTAAACCTGGAGTAATGTTAAAAAACTTTGTCGATCATTAGAGTATGGATCGCGTGGAGGGTGGTCTTTCCGAGGCGGAGAAGCTCGACGCCATGGTGACCGGCAGGTTTTTCGCCTATCTCTACGAAACCGGCGACAAGGGGTTGAAGGAGGCCGCTTTCAAGGCATTGGTGCGTTTCTACGACAAGAACATGCTTGACTTCACGGTGTATAGAAGCGCCGTGTTTTTCGAGCGGGAGGTGGTGGGCTTCGCCCGCCGCCTCCTCCACGGAGGTGAGGAGGTCGTCGGCACCTTCACCTACGGGGGGACCGAGAGCATCATGCTAGCGGTGCTGGCGGCTAGAAACAGCTTCTGGAAGCGGAAGGGGAAAGATGTGGTTCCCGAGCTGGTGGCCCCGTTTACGATACACCCCGCCTTTTTCAAGGCGGCGCATTACCTAGGCCTTAGGGTGAGGCTTGTGGATATCGACGAGAGGAAGAAAGCTAATACAGAGGCTATTAAGGAGGCCATAGGCGGGAATACGGCATTGGTGGCGGTGTCTGCGCCTAACTGGCCATACGGCACGGTTGACCCGGTGCGCGACGTGGCGGAGGTGGCGGCGGACGAGGGGGTTTACCTCCATGTGGACGCATGCGTCGGGGGGTTCATCCTCCCGTTTTTCGAAAGGCTGGGCCTCTACGTGCCGCCCTTTGACTTCCGGGTGGAGGGCGTTTCCTCAATATCTGCAGATGTGCATAAATATGGCTATTCGCCTAAGGGGGCCTCCGTGGTGTTGTTTAGAAACGCCGAACTGAAGAAGGAGAGTATCTTCGTGGATGTGTCCAACCCAGGCTATATATTTGTCAACACGGCTGTTCTTTCCTCGCGGTCTGTGGGGCCTCTGGCGGCGGCTTATGCAACGGTTTCCTACCTCGGCGAGGAGGGATACCTCCGTCTGGCGAGACAACTACTGGAGGCGCGGGAGAAGATACTGACGGGCCTCAGGCGCCTCGGCTTTGAGCCGCTGGGGCCCGTGGAGTCCCCCATATTGAGCCTCGCCAATCCCGAGGTGGATCTGGTCCAGTACACCCTTGAGATGAGGAGGAGGGGTTGGCATTTCCACCTGCAACGCGGCGTGGCTAGGTACAACATCCCGGTGAATATCCACCTGGCGGTCTCCCCCATACACAGCCACACGGCGGACGAGTTCGTGAAAGACTCCGAAGAGGCTGTAGTAGCGGCAAGGGGGAGGAGGACCGAGGTGAGGCTTGAGGAGGTTTTGAGAGACGTGGCTACGGGGAGGGTGGACTCCAGCGTGGTGCCCATACTAGTGGATATGCTGGACCCCGAATTCGCCGTGGCGCTTGTGAAGCAACTCGTCGTGGAGATGTATAAATGAGGAGAGCGCTCGCCCTCTTGGGATATGCCATCATTACATTCGCCTCACAGTCTATCTGGGTCACCTACTCACCCGTGGCGACATACGTAGCGGAGGACCTCGCGGTCCCGGTGGAGTACGTGGGTTACCTCGCCGTGTTGTACCCAACGTTTTTCCTCCTACTGACCGTGCCCTCCGGCGCCCTCCTAGACAGAAACCTGCGCCTGTGGCTCGCCTTCGGCGCCACTGCGACCGCGCTGGGCGGCCTCCTGAGGCTTGCGGCGCCGGGGTCTTACCCCTGGCTGTTTCTCTGCCAGGTGCTGGCCGCGGTGGGGCAACCCTTCCTCCTCAACGGGTTTGTCCCCTTCGCAACCCATATATATCCCCGTAGACGGCCTCTGGTCATCTCCGTCTTAAGCCTCTCCATGTATCTAGGCACCGTTTTCGCCCTCGCCACAGGCCTTGCGATATACGGCTCAACCGGCTTGACCGGCCTCGTGGGGATCCACGCGGCGATTTCCGCCGTGGGTATTGCACTGTTTCTCCTGGGACTCTCCTCCCTGCCCGTCGGCGGAGGCACCGGCCTCGCTGTCTCCCTCCGCCGCGTAGTGAGCAAAAAAGATCTCTGGATAATAGGCGCAATTCTGGGACTCGGCATAGCGGCTTTTGACAATTTGGCCACATGGCTACAGCCGGCCCTCGCCACCGCTGGTCTAGGCGACGTTGCAGGTACCGCCGTGGCGCTGGCGATTATATCTGGCTTAGTCGGGGTCACGTTTATACCAACCGTCGTGGCGCGGAGCAACATAAGGACTTGGTACCTCCGCGGCGCTGCGTTGCTAGCCTCGGCGCTTCTGGCCGCCGCCTCCATCCTACTAACGCCTGTATCTATCTACGTGAACCTCGCTGCCGCGGGCCTCGTGATGATCCCGGCGTATCCCATACTTATGGAGTGGATCGGCAGGTTCCACCCGCCGGAGCTACATGGAAGCTCCACCGGCTTCGTCGGCCTGGTGAGCAGAGTCATCTCCGTATCCCTCCTACTCACGACGCCTTACTTAATCGGAAGCGCCCAGACCTACCTCCTGTTCATAGCCGCGCTTCTCGCCCTGGCGTTTATCTTCACGTTGACACTTCCCAACGACCGGAGGATAAGATTACACTCTTTACCAACCCCACGAACCGAGGCGTGAACATCATAGAGGGGACTAGCTTAACCGTCTGGTCTGGAATTTGTGACGTGCTTCGGGTTCTCCTCGTCATCGTGGCTAGGTACTTGACCTAGTAGTGGACGCAACCTCCGGCGCCGAAGCCACCGCGGTAGTCGCCAGAAGCGACCTCAAACCCCTCCCCACAAAGAGCAACCGGACTACAAGTTCGACCACGCCTCGGTCAGGTTCCACAAGCCGCACCAGGCCCTGCCCAACTTTGAGCCACGGAGCTTCTGCCATGTCTGCACTCCGGCCCGGAGGGTCGCGGTGTCTATAGCCGGGGATGTTCTGCACGCGTCGCCGCTGGAGCTCCAGATCGCCTCCAAGCTGTGGCTCGGCTCCGACAAAGACTACGAAAGCGTGGTCTTCTTCTACAGCTACGCCAAGTCAAAAGGAATTTTAAACCAGGAGGAACTTGAGACATGTGCGAGGAGGCTCGGAGTCTCGTTGGAGAGGCTGAGGAGGAGCGTAGGAGAAACCTAGCACACAACGCCAAGGTGCTCCGCCTCTTCGCGGAGCTCGCAGCTAAAAACGACAGAGACTACTGGAGGGCCTACCTCAACTTCATCAACGACTTCTACCGCTACGTTTGGCGGCGGCTTGAGGAGGATCCCCTCTTCCGGGAAACCTACATGAAGATACTCGCCGAGAGGGCAAAGAGGCCGAGGAGAGAGCCGCCCGGGATAGGTTTATTAGGTGGAGTCGGCGTCTAGGCGTGGAGTGCAGAGAGGTTAAGCTGGATCTGCCTTGGCCGCCTAATCAGGTCAAGGCGCATAGGTTCGTGATCTACGACGTCTTCGAGCCGCCGGAGGTCCCCTTCGAGAAGCACGTAATCCGGGTGGTGGGCGCGGTGGAGAAGCCGCTTGAGGTACCGCTTAGGGAGCTGGCGGAGAGGTATCCCTGCGTGGATCTGGTTGCCCCCTTCCACTGCGTCACTGGCTGGAGCGTGGAGCGGGTGGTGTGGCGCGGCGTACAGACCAAGGCCCTGCTGGAAGAGGCGGGGCCCCGAGGTCCCTACGTCCTGGCGTGGGGGATTGACGGCTACAGCGCCTCCCTGCCCCTGGAGGCCCTCATGGAGGAGACCTCCGTTATAGCATGGGCCATGAACGGGGAGCCCTTGCCGAAGAAACACGGCGCACCCGCGAGGCTGGTGGTGCCCACCCGCTACGCGTGGAAAAGCGTGAAGTACTTCGGCGCGCTGGAGGTCCTCGAGGAGCCCGTCCCCGGGTACTGGGAGATGCAGGGCTACTCCCTCAACGCCGACCCCTGGCGCGAGGAGCGCTTCGACTTCGGCAACCCCGTGATGAGGGGCCGAAGGGTCTCGGTGTAGCAGTAAGGCGGGAACGTGAAATATCCATATCAAAAGACACGGCAATAGGCGGCGCGTAGTTGTCTTGTTGATAGTCTTGGGACTTATTGCTTTATGTCGCAACGGCCCACCCAGACGCTCAAGCCGTCTCAGACGACGATTCGTCTCCCACCGCCGCCTCTTCTGTCGCCCCCACCGCCGGTTCTCAGTTAAGTGAGTCTCTTACCTCGTGGCGCCCACCGGAGACCCCACTTTGCGACCTACGTTAGCCGGCGACGACTAGGCGGCATCCCAGCGTCAAGACCACTATTCAGCCTGTCCCGTTGGTCAGACGATCCAGACGACATTGGCGTCGTTGCAGAACAAGAATCCACACCCCGCAACGATTGTGTTCTCCCCTCCCAGGCCTCCACGTCGGGATCCTACCTCATGGACTTAACTCCCTTCAACAAGGGGGTTTTGAAATCCCAGACTTGTCTATGAGGACTGCAACGCCCTATCTTTGTGGAACACAGTTACTAGTTTTTAAAGAGGTGTCGGGGAGGTGACATGGATTTAGAGCTTGCCAAGGTCCTCGCGGGGGTGGGCGGGCTGGTGGCGGGCGTGGGGGTTTTTACCAATTGGGCGGCTGTGTTGATAGGCGCCGTCTTGATATACGTGGGCCTCTCCGCATATGTAGAGAGACTGGGCGACGTCGTTGCTAAAGACAACGCTGTGAAGTGGCTGTTGTATGTGGTCTTCGCCTCCGTCGCCTTCGCCGTGGCGCAGAGCGCCACCGGCTTCTCCTTGATGAGCCTCCACGCTGTTTGGGCTCTCCCCTTGGCTGGTGCGGCGCTGGCCGTGGCTGGGGCCGCCTGGGTGGCGGGGTGGGTTCTGCAGGTGGCCTCCGCCTACAGGATGCGGCAGTTGCTTACGCTATTGAAGGAGACAACCGGCGAGGGACTCTTCGGCACCGCCAACACGCTGTACTGGTGGGGCTCTGCGCTGATCATCGTGCACATCGGCGCGGTCCTCCTCTTCGCGGCATACATCCTGATAGGCCTCGGCTTCCTCACCGCAAAGCTTCAGAAGTAAAGCACGGCGGATGCCCTCCCTAAGCGGCAGGCGCTCATGTGAGCCGCCGGCCGCCGCGTCAAGCCACCTTGTTAAGCGGGAACCTGTCTTCTTTCAGCTCCTTTATCAACTGGACGAGCTCCTCAACCGCCGCCTTGAGGATGGCCTCCCCCTTCTCTCTTGATGCCTTTGAGGGGTAGCCCTGCACCGCCCTTTGATACAGGAGCCGGTTCACCTCTCTGCCGAACACCGCGTATCTAGCCTCCACCCACTCATCTACGTCCCTCGGCACCTCCCGGACTAGGTGGGGGT
>Ga0272445_1000803_pt1 | contig 26922 bp, 21 predicted proteins | sample YNPCB0031_FD_194404 | JGI IMG/M metagenome (GOLD analysis project Ga0272445, IMG submission 194404) | Hot spring sediment microbial communities from Yellowstone National Park, WY, United States - YNP-CB-003-1 | ecosystem: Environmental > Aquatic > Thermal springs > Hot (42-90C) > Sediment... | reverse complement strand
AGGTTGAGGGAGTCGGGTGGATTTTGGAGGGGAATGGAGGGGTGGGCTTGGTTTTGGAGGGGTGGGGGAATAAAGAGAGTTTTGAGGGGTTCTTGCGGGACTTCGGAGAGGAGGGAGTCAGCGGGGACGTAGAAGGTGGTGGGGCGGGAGGTGGGCAGGATAGGTTTGAGGAGCCAGGGATTGAGGAGGAGGAAGGAGTCGGGCGAGAGGCCATACTCGGCGGCGATTTCGTGGATGGGTTTAGGAGGCCCGGAATAAGCTCTGGGCTGAAAGGGATAGAGGCGCCGCCGGATAAGAGGCTCAAAGACGAGCTTATGGGCGATAGCCCGCAGGGCATACCAGTGGCTGGTAGGATAGACGCAGATTTCGTCTTTGCCGATGTAGGTGGAGTCTAAGTAGGGGATGGCCCCGGTGCCGCCTTCATAATAAGCGATGATGGCGAAGAACCAGTTTCGGTGGCGGAGGTACTGCTTAGCGAAATAGAGAGCGGCTCCCGCTGTAGAGCGAAAGAGGTGGCGCCTTTCATCTATGGTGTCATTGATGATGAGGCCGACTTCTTGGGCGGTGTAATCTTTGAGTTGCCAGTAGCCCACGGCTAAGGAGCGGGAGACGGCATAGGGGTTGAGGCGGCTTTCTTGGATGGCGATGTATTTGAGGTCTTCGGGGACGCCCATGTAATGGAGGGCTTCTTCCATGTAGGGCATGAGGCTTTCGGCTCGGGCGACTAAGGCTTGAAGCGTAGGAGGGTGTTCATGGAGTTTGATGATGTAGGCTTCAATAGCTTTTTTGGCGTCGGGGTGGATAGTGGTGCGCATGCCGCAGAAGACCATTTCATTGGGGACGGTGGGCAGGGTATAGGAGTACCCTCCTACGAGTAAGATGGCTAGGTAGAGCCTTCTCATCGCATAGCAGCTAAGGCCTGCTGATGGAAGTAAAGACGTACAAGCCGGATTTCTTCTTCGGTGTAATCATTGCCCAGGGCGCGGATAGCTTCATCCAGGCTGTCGGTTTCTGCCTGCATGAAGTACTCGAAGGCTTCTTCCAGGCGGTCGGGGTCCAGCATTTGCTGGACGGCGTAGGTGATATTGAGCTGGATACCGGCTTTGAAGATGAGCATTTCCAGGCGGTCAATGAGTTCGGCGAGGGAGAGGCCTAAACGTTCGGCTATGCGCTGGAGGGGGATGCGCCGGTCTATGCTTTCTACGATTTCTACCCAGTCGGGGGTACGGCGGGTGTTGGTGGGGACGATGAGTTCGGGTGGCCGCTCAATGTCGTTTTCTTCCACATACTTTTTGATAAGTTCTATGAAGGGCTGGCCGAATTTTTTGGCTTTTACGGGGCCTACGCCGCTGATTTTTTCCAGTTCTTCCAAGGTGATGGGATAACGGGTAGCCATTTCTATGAGGGTAGGTTCTTGGAAGATGACATAAGGGGGGACTCGGCGGGCATCGGCGATTTTTTTGCGGAGGTTTTTGAGCATATCCAGGAGGATGGGGTCGTGGAGGGGTTCATCGTCCAGGAAGAGCTCTTCATCTTCTCGGGGGGTTCGGTCGTAGGGTTTGTAGAGAGGGAGTGGGGTAGGGTTTTGGAGCCAGGCTTGGCCTTTTGGGGAGAGGAGGACGAGGGAATAGTCTTGGGGGTCCCGGGTGAGGAGGCCTTCCATGAGGATTTGGGCGGCGTAGGCTTTGAGGTCGTCCAGGGAGTGATTTTTGAGGGTTTTGAAGGTGGGGAGGGTTTGGCCGGCGATTTCGGTGAGGCTGCCGCGCACATGTTCTAAGACGGGGAGGAGGGGGTATTTTCCGAGGAGGGCAAAAGATTCCAGGATAGGTTTAGCGATGGACTGGCCGTCAAAGCTGCTTTTGGGATAGCGGCAATTGTCGCAGTTTCCGCAGTGGTCGTGGGGATAGTCTTCGCCGAAGTAGCGGAGGAGCATTTTTCGGCGGCACTGGCCGCTTTCGCAGAAATAAGCCATTTCCTGTAGGAGGAAAACGATCGCTTCCCGCTCGCTGGCGGGTTTATCTCGCAGGAAGCGGTCCAGCTTTAGGATGTCGCTGTAATCGTAATACAGGATGCAGTCGGCGGGGAGGCCGTCTCGGCCGGCGCGGCCTGTTTCTTGGTAGTAGTTCTCAATGCTTTTCGGTACATCAAAGTGGATGACGAAGCGCACATCGGGTTTATCAATGCCCATGCCAAAGGCGATAGTGGCGACGATGACCTGCACTTCTTCGCCGAGGAAGGCGTCTTGGTTTTTGGAGCGGGTGGCGCTATCTAAACCGGCGTGGTAAGGCAAGGCTTTGATCCCGTTGGTCTGGAGGGTTTTAGCCACTTCTTCCACGCGCTTGCGGGAATGGCAGTAGATGATGCCGGATTCGCCCCGGCGGGCCCGTACATATTGGACGATTTCTTTCAGGGTTTGCTGTTGGGAGCGCTTAGGGGTAATCTGGTAGTAGAGGTTGGGGCGATTGAAGGTGGTTCGGAAGATGACGGCGTCCTGGATTTCCAGGTTTTCTAATATATCGGCTTGGACGCGGGGGGTAGCAGTGGCGGTGAGGGCGATGATAGGCATGGGGGGTACGTTGCGAAGCAGAGAGCGGATGCGGCGGTATTCGGGGCGAAAGTCGTGTCCCCATTCGGAGATACAGTGGGCTTCATCTACGGCGGTGAAACTAATCCGAAGCTGTTGAAGAAGCTCCTGAAAATGGTCTGTAGCCAGGGTCTCCGGAGCTACATACAGGAGTTTGACGCGACCGCTGAGGCAGGCTTGACGAACTTCTTCTTGCTGGGCGCGGGTGAGGCTACTATTGAGATAGGCCGCAGGAATATCATACGCCTGCATCTGATCTACTTGGTTCTTCATCAGCGCAATCAAGGGCGAAATGACTAAGGCGGTGCCCGGCATCAGGAGTGCCGGCAGCTGATAACAAAGCGACTTGCCCGCGCCCGTGGGCATGATAACCAGAACATGGCGCCCCGATAAAAGGGTTTTAATGATTTGCTCTTGCGGCCCGCGAAAACTACTGTAGCCAAAGTACTTTTCCAGGGCCGCGCGCAAGTCCAGGATCTCCGAACTTTGTTCCGACATAGGCATGGGCAGTTGTACCTTTGCCAAAGATAAGCAAAAAAGTACATGCATACGGAGTTGGCGCGTTGGGTGCTCGAGACGGAAGCGCAGGCGATTCTGCGGGTGGCTGAGCGGATAGGGGATGGGTTTGAGGCGCTGGTAGAGGCGATTTTGGAGATGTCTGGAAAGGTAGTTTTGACGGGGATGGGGAAGAGTGCGCACATTGCGAAGAAGATAGCGGCTACGCTGAATTCGGTGGGGACGCCGGCGATTTGGCTTCATGCGGCGGAAGCTTTACATGGGGATGTAGGCGTAGTTCAAGCGGGTGATATTGCGCTGGTTTTTTCTAAGAGTGGGGAGACGGCGGAGGTGAAGGCGCTTTTGCCGGTATTGCGGGAGCGGGGGGCCCGAATAGCGGCCTGTGTGGGAGACCCCCAAAGCACCGTAGCCCGACAGGCCGACTGGCTCATAGACCTTTCGGTGGAAAGGGAAGCATGCCCCTACAATCTCACGCCTACGGCTTCTACGACGGTAGCATTAGCTTTTGGGGATGCCTTAGCTATGGCCCTAATGAAGGCTCGGGGCTTTGGACCCCATGACTTTGCGGCGACCCATCCAGCGGGTTCCCTCGGAAAAAGACTCACCCTGCGGGTACGGGACATTACCGAACCTCACCTGCCAGCGGTATCTCCAGATGCCCCGTTTCAAGAAGTGCTTATTCGCATTACCCAGGGGCGCAAAGGCGCCGTAGCCCTCCTTAGCCCCGATGCACCCATTCTCCGTGGTATCATCACCGATGGCGATATTCGGCGCACCCTGGAAAAGTATCCCTTTTCGCAACTCTCCAACCTCAAAGCCATAGACATTGCCACCCCCACCCCAAAGGTCGTACAAGCCCACCAAAAAGCCTACGAAGCCCTTCAGCTTATGGAAAAGTATAAGGTTTCCCAGCTTATTGTACTGGATGGCGATAAGCCCTATGGCATGATTCACTTTCATGACATTCTAAAGGAGGGTATCCGATGAAGGTGCATGGACTGATTTTAGCGGGCGGGATGGGGACGCGCTTTTGGCCGGTAAGTCGCGCAGCTCATCCCAAGCAGTTTTTAGATGTGCTGGGTATAGGCAAAAGCCTTTTACAGGCTACTTATGGGCGGCTTCGCCAGCGGCTAAATCCCGACCAAATATGGGTCGTTGGTGCCCAGATGCATGCCGAGTTACTAAGAGCCCAGCTGCCAGAGCTGGATAGGAGTCACCTTCTTTTGGAGCCCCTTCAGCGCAATACAGCCCCCAGCATCTTGTGGGCCTCCACGTATATCCACGCCCACGATCCAGAAGCCGTGCTTTGGATCGTGCCCGCAGACCATTACATTCCCGATGAAGCTGACTTTCTCGCCCTGATGGACCGCCTTTTTGCCCAGTGCAACCTCCATAAAGGTATCTATACGGTGGGCATCCGGCCGACCTCCCCCCACACCGGCTACGGCTACATTCAATATCTGCCCTCCTCCTCAGAAGAAACCTTCTGCTATAAGGTGAAAACCTTCACCGAAAAGCCCTCGCGAGAACTGGCCGAAGTGTTTCTGCAAAGCGGAGACTTTTTGTGGAATAGCGGGATGTTCATTGCCAAAGTCTCTACCCTCTTGCAAGCCTATGAGAAGCACGCACCAGAGTTGTACGAGCTTTTATCGGATGTAAAGGAGTATGAGGAAGGACTGCTGCGGGAGCGGTTTCAGCAGTGTCCTTCTATTTCGTTTGACTACGCCATCATGGAGAAGTACGAGGAGGTGTATGTGGTAGAAGGAAAGTTTCGCTGGTGGGACTTAGGGGGCTGGGAGGCGGTGTATCAGGTTTTACCGCACGATGCGCAAGGGAATGTCTTTCATGGGCAGGTGCTGAGCGAGGGCGTAAAAGATAGTTTCGTATTTGGGGCGGTGTCGGGTCGGCTGATATATGTGGTGGGCTTAGAGGGATATCTGGTCGTAGATACGGCGGATGCCCTACTGATTTTGCCCAGGACTCAGGAGCAGCATATTCGGGGGATTGTAGGGCGCCTCCAAGCCGAAGGGAAAGACGATTACCTGTAAAAGATTTCAGGGATGAGCTTTCCAGATGCCGTAGAGGCTGCTGCCGCTGCCATTCATGCTGGCGTAGAGGGCACCAGCTTCGTAGAGGGCATTTTTATACAGGATGAGGGTGGGGTAAATGAGGAAGCTGACGGCTTCTAAGTCGTTATGGAGGGCATCTTTCCAGGATTCAATGGGCTGTTTGAGGATAGGCTCAATGGGGGTTCGGCTCCAATTGGCGGGGGAGAGGCCCCGGTAGATGTAACGGGTAGAGCAGGGGACTGGCGGAGTGAGGAGGTAGATTTGGTAGGCGGAGAGGTCAATCTCATAAGGGGTGAGGGAGGTTCCTGTGCCGGTGGCGAGCATAGGTCGCTGATACAGGAAGAAGGGCACATCGCTGCCGACCTGGGCGGCTACCTCGTGGAGCTTGTCAAGAGATATGAGTTCGGGGAAAATCTGATGGAAGAGCCGCAGGAAAGTGCCTGCATCGCTGGAGCCCCCGCCTAAGCCTGCACTGATAGGAATGCGCTTATGTAGGCGTACTTTGAGGGCAGGGAGAGGCTTTTGAGTGGCTTTTTGTAGGTAGCGGTAGGCGATGGCGAGATAGTTTTCATCATCGGACGGGGGGACCTCGCCGGAAATTTGGATGTCAATGCGGTCATAACCGGGGAGGATTTGCAATTCTAGATCGTCGTAAAGGGCGGGATAGGGGATGAGGAGCGTTTCCAGAAGGTGATAGCCGTTGGGCCAACGGCCTACAATATGCAGGCCGAGATTGATTTTGGCTGGGCAGGTATCGTAGTATCGGGTCATGGGAGGCGGGCGCGTTTGAGAAGGTATTGATAAAGAGGTACAAAGAAAGAGGTGCTGAGGTCTATGGGCAGGTAGTCTATTTTCAGGCCGAGGCAGAAACGGCGCAGGTTTTCTTCGTAACGGGTGATGTAAGTCTGGTAGAGAGCGGCGAGCTCAATGGGGTGGATTTTGATTTCGTGGGGTTCTTCGGCGTTGAGGAGGTGGAGGGGTTCGAGGGGGAGTTGGAAGTGTTTTTCGGTTTTTTCCTCCCAGATGCGAATCAGGAGTAGGTCATGGCCAGCCAGGCGCAGGCGGGCGATGGCTTTGAGGAGGGGTTCGGGAGTTTCGTCGGTGAGGAAGAAGTCGGAAAGGAGGATGAGGAGGCTTCGGCGCTTGAGAAGTTCGGCTACTTGGTGGAGGGCTTGGGGGAGGAGGGTGCGGGCTTTTTGGAGGGGGGCATTGCGGTAGGGTTCCAGCGCTTGAAAGAGGCGCCGCAGCCAGCTATAACGAGACCGAGCAGGCAGGTAATACTGAATAGCCTCATCAAATAGAAATAGACCCACGGCATCCCGCTGGTGAATAAGCAAATAGGCCAGCGCGGCCGATAAAAAGAGCGCATAATCCAGTTTTTTCGGGGTGGAGGTAAGGGGATAGCGCATAGAGCCGCTTATATCAATCAGCAGGTAGGCCTGGAGGTTGGTTTCTTCTTCGTAGCGGCGCACATAAAGGCGATTGGTTCGGGCAAAGACGCGCCAGTCAATTTGGTCCAGGCTATGGCCGGGCTGGTAAGGGCGATATTCGGAGAATTCTACCGAGAATCCCTGAAAGGGGCTACGATGCAGACCCACGAGAAAACCCTCTACAATAGTGCGGGCAATCAGTTCTAAGTTTTTTAGGCGGCTCGCTTCGGCAGCGCTAATCATAAGTCATCTAAATCGCCTAAGTCTTCCATGTCTAAGTTCTCTTCTTCTATGTCTGGGGTGTCCAGGTCGGGCACTTCCAGGTCTATGGAGTCGTCTTCTATGGGGGGTTCTTCTATTTTTTCGTTGGGGGCGCTTAGAAGGGCCTCCGAGGGAAGCTCTAAGTTCTCAATGGAGATATCGCTCAGGTCAGAGGGCTGGGTTTGGGCGGCCTGGGCTTGGGCTTTGGTGCGGAGGCTGGCTAAGGTCGGGTGGCTGGCGTCTGTGACGTAGAAACGTTTCTGTTTGAGAATTTGGCGGTATTCGCGTGGCGGCATGATCAGAGCCATATAAATAGAAGCCGTGCGAACGCGAATCTGCCCCCGATATAGCAGGGGGTCGGCCTTGACCCGATAAAGGCGATAAGCCCCTTGAATCTTGTCCGGTGTGCGCAAAACCACCCAAAGCGTATCCCAAGGCAACCGAGAAGCCGCTCTATACTCCATCCACAAAAGCTGGGAAGCCCCTGTTAGACGAAATATGGTGTCTTTTCCTACAAGGCCCTGCTGCAAAGAAAAGCCTGTGCCCATCCAAACCTGAGCTAAAAGGGTACTCAGAAAAGGCATGCCAAACCGCACCACCAGCTAAAGTAAAGAAAAAGTTATATCGCCTGGCCTTGAGTTAGCTCAGCTGCGCAGACAGTTTGGAGCGAAAAAGAAAATACAATCCCAGCGCTATGAAAGGGATGCTGAGGAGCTGGCCCATATGGAGGGGGAGAGTTTCTTCGAAGGAGGCCTGAGGTTCTTTGACGAATTCTATGAGGATGCGCCAGCCAAATACCCAGAGCAGGAAGAGGCCGAGGGGGCGATAAGGCTTTTGCCAGAAGGGAAGGTGGCGTCGGTACAGGTAGAGGAGCACTCCAAAAAGCAGGAAGTAGGCAGAGGCTTCGTAGAGTTGGGTGGGGTGGCGGGGGTGTGGGTCTACGCGCTCAAAGACGAAGGCCCAGGGGAGGGTGGTGATTTTGCCGTAGATTTCGGAGTTGAAGAGGTTGCCCAGGCGGATGAGGGTAGCGGTGAGCGCTGTGGGAATAGTGAGGCGGTCGGCCAGCCACCCCAAAGGCTCCTGAGGATGCCGGCGGCTATACAGCCACAAAGCCACCAAAACCCCGATGGTCCCCCCATGACTGGCAAGACCCCCCTCCCAGATTTTGAGAATCTCTATGGGATTGCTCAAATAGTAGGCCGGCTCATAAAAGAGGCAATGTCCGAGGCGAGCGCCAATCACCGTTCCCAGAATCACATACCATAAGAGCGTATCTAAGTGAGCCACGGGCTTGCCTTCGCGCTTGTAGATGGCTTGCATGATATAGTATCCGATGAGGAAGCCGCAAGCGAATAGGAGACCATACCATCGAATAGCGAAGGACCCGAAGGAAAAAATTTCTGGCGAGACGCGCCAGTGGATGTAGGCTATCATAGGTTTTGGAGAAATTGGGCAATGTCTTGGAAGACTTTGTCTCGGAAGGTTTCATGCAGGGGTTCGTGGTAGCTTTCGGGGTAGGTGAGGAGGTGCTTATGGGGGGTGGGGAGGTGCTCATAGAAGCGGAGGGTAGCCTGGCTGTCGCAGATGGGGTCTTTTTCGGGAATGAGGAAGAGGAAGGCTTCGTCGGTGAGGCGGGGAAGGTCCTTCCAGAGGTCGATTTGGGCGCGCTGGATAGCGGCAAACCACCCAGCCGTAGCGATCTTGAAGACGAGGGGGTCCGTAGCGTAAGCGTGGGCTTCAGCGGGGTCATGGGTGAGGTCCGTCGGCCGCAAACCCGACGGCATGCTCAAAGTGGGAAAAAACTGGGCAGCGATTTGGGCTAAAATGCGTTTGTAACGCGGCACTTCCACCTTGAGCTGGATGAGGGGAGCGCTGATGATAGTAAGGCGGGGCTTCCAGAGGGTGCTGTACTTTTGGCGGTAACGTAGCGCTATCAAGCCCCCGAGCGAGTGCCCAAAGAGCACCACCGGCTCAGGAATACGTTCATGCCAATGAGTCCAAACCGCAGTTAGGTCGGCTAAGTATTCTTCTATATCGGAGATGTAGCCGCGGCGACCCGTAGAACGGCCATGACCGCGCAAGTCCCAAGCCACACTGTGCCACCCTCGCTCTAAAAGATACTCTATGATAGGCAGATAACGGCCACTGTGTTCGGCATAACCGTGCACCCAAAGGATAGTGCCTCGCACCTCAGACGTAGAAGCGGGGTAATAGGCCGTGTAGAGGCGTTCGCCCTCATAGCCGGGGATAGTCTCTAAAAGCACCTGCATAAGGCAAAGGTAGGGGGAGCAAACGGATGGACAGATAGTAGCCTCTGCTAAGGGAATGAAGGAATTGCGCAAGAGCTGGGTAGCCATAGGGGCTTCCTTTCAGAGGTGGCCTTCTATTCGGACATAAAAACTGCGACCCGGCGCATAAATGCCCTCTCTTCCCCACTGGCGGAAAATACTTATACCATTTCCCATTATAAACGTTCTTTTCGGGCGGCGGCCAGCGCCCTTTGGGCGCTGGCCGCCGCTGTGAGGCCGCGCCCGCCCTGCGGGCGGCGCGGCCATTCCCTCCCTACATTAAGAAAGCCTTGGCCTCAAAATGGTATTAGGCCAAAGGAAGACCTTGGTCAAACCCTTCTTTTAGTCGGGGTATAGCTTGGGGAGCTTTGAGTTCCTGCTCTCTCACAACGTACTCAGGCCCCACCAGAGGGGACTAATCCACAGGAGGGCATCCAAGCGATCTAAGAGGCCGCCGTGCCCGGGCAGGAGAGAACCCGAATCTTTGAGATTATGGTAGCGTTTCCATGCCGACTCCCACACATCACCTAAAAACCCCATCACAGCCATGGCTCCACCTACAAGAGCGCCCGGCACCTCCTGAAACTCCCCCGTCCAAGGGAGGCTCCATTGACCCACCACAGCAGCCCCCACAAAACCAGCCCAAAAGCCTTCCCAGCTTTTTTGCGGGCTAAGGCGAGGACGAATCTTATGTCGGCCCCACGAGCGCCCCACCAAGTACGCCGCCGTATCCGATGCCCACACCGGTAACACATACCCCAGAATAGCCTCTGGCATGTAAGGCTCCTTCCCCCCAAAGTACCAACCCAAACTGCCCCAACCCACCCCCACATATATCCCCCCAAAAGCCGCCTGATAAGCCTTCCCAAAATCCCGCACCGGCTCCATCTGCCATAACCAAACCCCCAAAAGAATAAAAGTCCCCACCAGAAAAAGTTTCCAAGAGAGCAGGCCCGCCCCAGCTACCCACAGCAGGAGCATCCAACCGCTAAAAAGGAAGCGCCCAAAGATAGACCATTGCAGGGCCGTCGTGTATTCCCAAGCCATGAGATACCCGCTCAGCAGCCATAGAAGCCCAAACCCCCACCTCCCCGCCCACAAGGCAGCCAAAACAAGGGGGATGAGAACCAAAGCCGTAAGCACCCGTTTAGTCACGACGGCGCAAAAGGCGATACACCTGATAACCCGCTGCCCCCGCTATCGCCGCCCCCACCAGCGCCACCCCAATCGGAGGCCGATATTCGCTCTGAATAAGCTCCGGCCGCCCTAAAAAGTGAATAGCCACATAACCCCCTATGGTCGCATAAGCATTATTGAGAAAGTGGGCCCACATCGCCAAAGAAAGGCTCTGACTATAAAGCACCAAATACCCCATCAGCGCCCCTAACAGCACCCGCGGAATAAACCCATACACCTGCCCATGAATAGTACTAAAAACAAAAGCCGTTATCCAGATAGCCCAGACAGGCCTCATAAGACGAGAAAGTATCCCCTGCAAAGCCCCCCGAAAGAATAGCTCTTCTACAACAGCGGGAACAACCGCCAGAAAAATGAGGTTAGCCGCCAACGACCCATGGGTGAGAAGGCTGAGAATCATGGCTTCCACCTGGGCTTCGGTGTTCTCTAACCTTATTTCCCACTCTTTCCAGCGGGGAGGTAGCTCAAAACTCTGAGCATCTAAGGCCAGCCAAGGTAAAACCACCTGAAGGCCCAGCATCAGAAGGGCTAGCCATCCCCACACAGCCAAGGAAGAGGAGCCCAGCCCCAAAAGCCCCTGCGCCAGAGAGTCTTTCCACAGGGGGTAAAATACCAGAGCACTCAAACCAAAAGTGAAGACCAGAGCCAAACTATTCCCCAACGCAAGGCGGAAGGCACTACTGCTATCCGTGGCCGGCACACCCCCTCCAATCCCCAATAAAGACAAAACCAAACTCATCCCTATCAGAAGAAAGCCCCACACGGCCAGCAGCCCCCCTAAGGCAAGCCAAGCCTTTCGGTGCATGAGCAAAGGTACGCGGACGCTTATATTTGCGGTGGTGCTGGAAGTGCGGCGGCTCTCTCGGAGTTTTCAGACGGTACGGGGGGTGGTGCGGGCACTGGAAGGAGCTACTTTCCAAGTGCCTGATGGCGTCATAGCGGGGCTCTTAGGCCCTAATGGCTCCGGAAAAACTACCCTCATGCGCCTTATCATGGGCATCTTGCCCATAGAGGAGGGCGAGATATTTTTTGCGGGGCGGCCCATCTCCACCTTACCTCGTCAAGCTATCGGGTACATGCCCGAAGAGCGCGGCCTCTATCCCAAAAGCTCCGTCTATGAGCAGCTCCTTTACCTTCTGCGTCTCAAGGGATTTGCCCCTTCGGAGGCCAAACGCGAGATTCAGCTGTGGGGTGAGCGCTTAGGTATCCTCAGTTACATTCACCGCCCCGCCAAAACCCTCTCCAAAGGCATGCAGCAAAAAGCCCAGCTCACCTTATCCTTAGCTGGCAATCCGCGCTTTCTCCTCTTAGATGAGCCTTTTTCGGGTTTAGACCCCATCAATGCCGAAGAGGTAGAACACCTTCTGCGCTCCCTCCGAGAGCCGGGACGTCTGATTTTGCTCTCTACCCACCGCTTAGAACAGGTAGACCAGCTATGTGATTACATCGTGCTCATCCATCAGGGGAAGATTTTCCTAACGGGCTATACCGCTGACCTCAAGCGACGTTACTGGGACCAGCGCTACTACATAGAGACAGAAGCGCCTCTCGCCACCCTCACTTGGCCCGCAGGGGTCTCATGGAAAACCCTCTCGCCCCACTCTGCCGAAGTTACCTTGCCTCCAAACCTCCCCAGTCAAACCTTCCTACAAGCCCTCCTCCTGCAAACCACCATTCGCACCTTCTACGAAAAGCTCCCTACCGTGAAAGAAATCTTCCTCCGAGTCGTTCAAGAACCTAACCTATGAGGTCAGTCTGGATAGTTTTCTGGCGGGAAGTTCTCGTTCGGCTCAAAAACTGGCGTTTCTGGGTAGGGACGTTGAGTTTTCCCGTGCTGATTTTTTTGGTGTGGGCGTTGCCGGCCCTGATAGAACGTTTTTCCCAGGAAAAAGAGGTACAGGTTCTGGTGGTAGGGGATTTGCCTTTACCGGCCGAAAAAACGCCCTTTCGGTTTGTGCCGAGTGGAGAAGCTCCTCTGGATAGCCTCAAAGCCCTCCTCCACGAAGGACAAGAAGACTTAGTGATCCTGGTTTTACCGCAAAACCCCGTGGAGAGCGAGACCTGCACGCTCTATACCGCTTTTAGCCTAAGTGCCGAAAAGATGGAGGCCTTGAAGTCCATACTTACCGAGGCTTTTCGGACTTATCGGCAGGCGGCGCTCCACTTGACTTCGGAGGCCTTGACTAAACTGCTCACGCCCCCAAAGATACAGGTCTATAAAGTGACGGAAGCGGGAGCCGAGCGGTATTCAGCGGGGTTAGCTACGGTCATAGGCATATTTATTGGGTTGGGGCTGTTCGTTTTGCTGCTGGGAGCAGGGTATCAAATATTAGCCAGCGTCGTAGAGGAAAAATCCAACCGCCTCGTAGAATACTTACTCCTCTCGGCGGCCCCTACCCAGATTTTGCGCGGCAAGGTGCTGGCCGGGCTTCTCCTGAGTGTATTTCAGATGATAGTCTGGGGGCTTGCGCTTCTTTTGGGGAGGAGCTTGGCTTTTTCAATGCTGATGGAGGTGATTCAAGGGCAGCTGCATACGATACCGTGGCTTTGGGTGGTAAGCTTTTCGCTTTTAGGCCTCTTGCTATACACTTTTTTATATGCGGCGGCAGGGGCTACCTCGGAGTCCGTAACAGAGCTTTCTCCGCTTAGTCAGGCCATCCAATGGCCGCTTATATTATCGGTGATGGTACTGCCCACGCTGGCCGCCGCAGGAGAAGGGCCCGTCCTAAAGGTGCTCAGCTACTTTCCCCTCACTTCGCCGATGTATATGCCGGTTCGGCTGATTGCTACACAGGTATCTATATGGGAAGCGGCCAGCTCGTTGGGGATACTCTTTTTGACGCTGTTGGGTACGGAGCGATTGGCCGCGCGCCTGTACAAACATGCCCTCCTCTTGTATGGGCAAAAGCTCTCCTGGAAAGCCATATGGCAGATTATTCGGGGATAGGCCTACTTCGTCGCAGGGGCGGGGGTCTCTGTGGAGGCTGTCAGGTGGAAGGGACTCCTCTTCCGTAGGCTCCGTAGCCGCAGATAAGTCTGGCCGCCCCGCTATGACCCAGGCCGTATACCACAGACTGCCCAACCGATGAATAGCCCGGCGCATCCGCTGCTCCACCATGCCCTGCAAAAGAGCATGATAAACCTCCAAAAACTCCTCCGAATAAGTCCGAATGGTCTGATTACCCCGAAGGCGGTAGGTGTATTTCTTGTCAGGGGGAAGGCGGCGGGTGGCTTCCTCTTCAGCTTGCAAAACTTGGGGTACCAGCGCGTGGCTCTCCTCTACGATTTGCCAGAGGGTATCCCGCACGCGGCGCCAAAAGCGGGCCCGAGGCACAAAAAAGTCATAACCCTCCCCATACCGCTCAGGCAGGAAAGACTCCCAAAGCGCATGAATCCCGTGCTGCCCCGTAAGCTGGCCGTTGTAGTTGGCTGTGGTGTGGAGGGGGACATGCGCATCCGCCAAATAATGGCCGATTTCGGCGGAGAGTTTGAGGATACGGGGGGTGTGGCGGGCTCGCATAGCTTCTACCAGCTCCCAAAAGGCCTTTTCCAAGTGCCAAGGAAGGATGCCATGGGTATTCAGCGTGTCCATAGAGTATTTTTCTACGGCTTCCTGCCAGGTGCGGGGTATGGGTGGGACATATCGGTCCAGGTCAATGTAGTGGCGGGGAGCCTCCCAAGCGAAGGCCGCTCGGCGTTCATCGGGTTTAGTAGCTTGCCGCGTAAGGTACTCTATATGAGGTCGGTAAAAGGCAAAGAGCGTGTCTGGCAAGGTAAAGACAGCCAGGCGGTTGATGCGGCGATGTGCCCAGAAGCCCCAGCTGTATGCAGGAAGGATTAGGAGCGGGATTAGAGGGAGGGCTCGCATGGGGAGCAATTTACGGAATTGCCGTGGGGTTGGTAGTGTACTGGGTGGGGTTGGGGCTGACCGTGCGAAGACTGCGGCGGCGCAGCATAGGAAGGCAGTCATATCCCCCCGTATCTCTCTTGATAGCCACGCACCGGCCCAGCGAGGCCCAGAGACTTCTCCGGCAGATGCGCGCCCTTAGGTATAAGGCTCCCTGGGAAGTCGTAGTAGTACTGGACCGCCTGCCTCAAAAGGCCCGGCACGAAATCTACGAGCTTATCCCTCAGCTTCGCATGCCCGTGCAGATAGTGGAGGTGGAGGCCACGTCCCCAGAGTGGAGCCCGAAAAAGTATGCCCTGGCGCAGGGGCTGGAAAAAACGCAATATCCGTGGGTGGTGGTGTTGGATGCCGATGTAGAAGTGGGGGAGGCTTACTTAGAGCGGCTGCTGGGAGAAGTCGAAGAGGGGGTGGATGCGGTAGTGGGGCTGGGGTGGCTGCGGGCGGAAAGTAAGGGAGTAGAGCTTTTCGCGGCTTGGGAGGCGGCCCTGACACAGGTGGAAAGTGTGGGGCGGGCCGCATGGGGTTATCCCTACATGACCACAGGACGCGGATGGGCCGTCAAAAAAAGCTGGCTCAAACAGGGGCTTTATCTCTGGCGTGAGGTAGTCTCTGGGGATGACGACTTGACCCTCCAGCTCATCCCTCCAAGCAAAGTGAGAGCCAGCGGAGCGGCGACGATTTCGGAGGCTCCTCAGAGCTGGGGGGCTTACTTTCGGCGTAAGCGGCGGCACCTGCAAACCGCGCGGTATTACAAAAAGGGCGTGTGGCTTTCGTTGGCTGTGCTGGGAGTAGCGTATTTAGGACTGTGGGGCATAGCATGGGGCAGCGGACGTTTCTGGGGGGCGCCGCTCTTAGTGTGGATAGCGCGGGGAATAGCCATCCAGCTAAGCGGTGCCCCCTTACCCCCATGGGCCCTTCTCTGGGACCCCATCCTTCTTATCCTGCAGGGGTTATACCCCCTCTTGGGACTCCAACGAGTACGGCACTGGTAAAAAGCTCCCCTACCGCAAAAGCGTTACCGAAAAGGCTTTTCGGATTTCTTTACCTGTCGGGGTCTTGAGAAAGACGATACCGCTATACACGCCTTCGGGGGCAGGAGTGCCCTTGATAGTGCCATCCCATTCCAAGGTGCCGCTCAAAGCGGATTGGGACTGGCTCCATATGAGATTGCCCCATCGGTCATACAACGTCGCCTCAATCCGCTCAGCTCCCGTGTACCGAATCACAAACCGATCATTCACGCCATCCCCGTTTGGCGTGAAAGCATTCGGAATAGTTACCTCCTCCGCCACCCGAACCGTAATTCGGGCGGTGGCGGTATCCGGACATCCATCCGCCGAAGTCGCTATGAGCACTACCGTATAGATACCCGGCGCAGAGTAAATGACCGGGTCGGGCGTGGCCTGCGTACTGCTCTGTCCATTCCCAAAGTTCCAAACATAGCTCACCGCTCCAGTGGAGCTATTGGTGAAACTTACCGAGTTTTCCGAAGGGAGGGTCAAAAGCGTATCAGAAGGCCTAAAGGCCGCTACTGGCTTAGAGAGAACCGTCAGCGTCTGTCCGGAGCTTTGGAAGGGCGGATCGGTGCTCACCAGGCGCACCGTATAACCGCCTGCCGGAAGCGTAGCAGGAACCTGACAGCTCAAGCTCCCCTGGGCCCCACTGCTGGCCGTAGAACACCGGCTCACCACATTCCCATTGCCATCTACGATTTCCAAAATGAAAACATTGTTAGCCCCGAAGGTGATATTCATCCCCTGGTAGGGAGCGGTGAAGGAGCTACCAGGGCACACCGAACTGGGCTGGAGGGCAGAGAGGATAAGGGCTTGCTGTCCGACAATGACCGTTACATTACAGGTCTGGGCACAGCCCGAGGGAGTATGAACCACTTGGATTTGCGCTGGGTATTGGCCATCGGCATGGTAGGTGTAGGTGATGGTGGTGGGCAGGGTTTGATTGGGGAGGTTTTGTGCGGGGTCGCCGTTGCCTGGCGTAAGGGTGATAGTGTAGGTGCCTGAGGGGAGGCCATTCCCGCCGATAGTGAAGTTAGCGCTCTGGCCAGCCGAAACCGGCACAGGCGAAACCGAGCAAGAGAGCCCCTGGAGGTTAGCTACATTAATGGGCTGCTCGTTGCTCACGATGCCAGCGGGGTCCGAGGCCACCACCCGAATCTTGTAAGTCCCCGACGAAGTGGACATAGGCATGACGCAGTTAATCGGGGAACCGCTTCCACTGCCAATGACAATGGGATTAGCAAAAGAGCCTGTCGCATCCGACAGCTGAACCGAAAAAGTATTCGTAGGTCCGAAGGTGCCCGTCGTAGAAAAGCTCACCGTAAAGCCATCCCCACTGCACACCCAGGCCACAGGCGGCTGTAAAGTGATCGTTGGGGAGCCAGGCGCCGCCACTTGAACCGTTACCTGACAAGTCTGCGAGCAGCCCGAAGCTGGATGTGTGACTGTAAAGGTCGCTGAATAGCTTCCCGCCGTCGTGTAGGTATGGGTGAAATTCACGGGTAGAGCTGCCACGCCGTTTTGGTTTTGGGGCGGAGAGCCGTCCCCGGGGTTTAGGCTCACATTAAAGGGGCCGGCAGGCAAACCCGTGCCACTGATGGTGAGGGTTACGGAATTGCCGGGGGAGACGGGGTTAGGATTCGCCGTGCAAGTAAGCCCGGAAAGGTTGATCACTTGGAGGTCTAAGGTGTCGCTGATGAGGGCGGGGTTGGTGCTTCGGACGCGCACTTTGTAGGTGCCGCTGGCTGTCCCAGCTGGTATAGTGAGCGTGATAGGGCTGGCAGCCCCCGTAGCCGTCGCTATGGGCGCCGCAAAAGAGCCTGACGCATCCGAGAGCTGCGCCTCAAACTGATTCCCAGCCCCAAAGCTCCCCGTCGTACTAAAGGCTACACTCACCGTACCCCCTGCGCACACCTGCGCCGGCGTAAGACTAACCAAGTCTATCGTCGGCCCACTCACCTCCTCAAAAATCCGAATCGCATCCACGCCAAACGAAGGGTCCTGAGCAGTCGTGGTTACATCATTATTGAACCGAAATGCAATGTATATATTGGCGGGCCTTGTAATCGGCAGGGGGATGGTATCCCGCTGCCAGGTATTACGCCCTCGGAGCTGCGTGCTAAGAATATTCCAGGTCGTTCCGTTGGTGCTGTAGTACACTTCGCCATAGCTTTGGGGACCGCCCTGGCAAATCCATATAAAGCTAAGCTTCACAGGGTTGGAACCGGCGGGAATGGCAGCAGGCGTATTCATCTTGGCGAAGTAGTGCTGCGCTGGCGTACAGTTACCATCAGCTGCCAGAAAGGCAAGGTAGTTTACCGTGGGCGGCGTACAGTCACTGTAGTTGGGATTATGCACGTACGAGACATACAGAAAGTTGCTTTGCGGGCCGCCTACAATGCCCGCAGGCTGATTGGGGACTGCCGGAATGTTATAGGGAAGGCAAACAAGACCGGCGGAACAGGAAAGGTCTACTTCTATTGACCCTGCAGGATAGTAGCCATCTACCACCCAGCGATTGTATAAGTCTGAAGTGGCGCACCCAAGGTCACTTGTATTCAGACTCCAGTCAGTCGGGACGCCGGAGTTGAAGTCTTGCTGGTAGAAGACATTCACCTGTGCCGATAATACTGAAAGGCCTGTCAGCAGGCCGATGATAGCTCCGAGGCTTCGCATGTAACAAAGTTAGCAGTTTGTGCATATCTGAAATCCATAATTTCGTCTGAGCGGTACGAAAAACCGTCCGAGTGGCATAAATAAACTCCCCGCCTGCACGGGCTGTGCTTTTACTGGTATTTCCCATCTCCCTTCAGGGAGAAGACATGGAGCTGCCCCCTTGACAATGCGAAAAAGACCTTATCTTTGCTCTATGCGAATCCACATTTTACCTGCACTACTTGCCATCATCTGTGCGCAGACGATTTTCTACCAGCAGGACTTCAATAGCGGCGTGCCCAGCGACTGGAGCCTCAATACCAGCGACTTAGGCTCTACCACGACGCTCCTGTATAACCGCTGGATAGTCGGTGCCGACTACAACGGCAACGACGTGGATAATCCGATTTCCCAGGTACTTGCTGATCCCTCTTATTGCTGTCCGACTAATTGCGTAAGCTTCTGCACAATACTCGGCTGCGCAGCTAATGGATGTATATCTGCCAGCATTCCTCCCATCCCGGATCAGCCTGCCGCTATTACGGGGGCGCCGCAGTCCGCGTTTCTGCATGTCTCCTACAATCCTGCGTATGACAATGCGTGTCCCCCTGCGACGACGACTTTCTCGTACCTGGCGCCGACTCAATATTTTCCCTGCTACCCGGCGGCGAATCTCTTCGCTAAGATGAGCCAGCCTGTGGCCATCCCCGCTAGTGCTGCGAATGTCAAGCTCAGCTTCTTCTGGCTGGCAGGCGGAGGTACCAATGCCTATGGAGAAGTCTACTACAGCACGAATGGCACCACCTGGACCCAGCTCACCTCCCGCAATGGCTCCCAGCAGCTACGCAATAACGCCAACAGCTGGTATGCCGATACTATCTCTCTGCCCGCATCCGTAGCCGGCCAAAACCTCTACATTGGCTTCCGCTTCGTCAATCAAGTGGGAAGTGGCCATGCCGATCCCCCGCTTGGGGTAGATGAGATACGGATTTTTGCCGATGTGCCGGTGTCAGGTCCGACAATTGATATTACGAGCATTCCGCCTGTACCTACTGTGTGTGCGGGCAATAGCGTGAGCATTGCATTTAGCACTACGGGCTCGTTTGGGGCGGGCAATCAATTTACAGTTCAGCTTTCTGATGCGACGGGGTCTTTTACGGCGCCGCTGGCGACTGCTACGGGCGCATCCAGTCCTATCTCGCTGACCATTCCCACCACCGTCGCTACAGGCAGCTATAAAATTCGGGTCATCAGCTCCAATCCCGCCGTGGTCAGCGACACCGTAGATGTCAATGTCGTCAATCTCTCCAATCTCACTTGCTTTGCCAATCCCCCAAATCCTACGGCTGGTCAGGCCGTAACTTTCACGCTCAACGGCACGGGCCTCCCCACCGGCACCTTCAACATCTCCCTGGACATTGATAACAATGGCACACCCGACTACACCCAAAATGGCGTGAGCCTGCCCTATAGTTTTACGCATACCTACACCACTACGGGAACTTACACGGCGGTTTTTACGCTTACGCATCCAGCAAGTGGATGTACGGGTAGCTGCCAGATTACGGTCAATGTGGGGGCAGCCCCCACCCTCACGCTGACTTCGGTCCAGCCAAGTGGGGTGTGCGCGGGCGGTACGATAAGTATCCAGTTTAGTGCCTCGGGTAGCTTCGGGGCCGGTAATACCTTTACTGCTCAGCTGTCAGACCTCTCGGGTTCGTTTGCTAATCCTACGATTTTGGGAAGCGGTACGAGCAGTCCTATTTCGGCCGTGATTCCTATTACGCTCAATAGTGGTACTTACCAGGTGCGCGTGGTGAGCTCTAATCCCGTGGTTATTAGCAACACCCAAACGCTTACGATAACCAACATTCAGAGTCTGCGTTGTAATGCCACGCCCAATCCGGCGAATGCCGGACAAGCGGTACAAATCCAACTGACGGGCACGGGCCTTCCCAGCGGGACGCTCAATGTGAGTTTCAATCCCGGGGATGGGTCCTCTCCCCAGAGCCGCAGTGTGAGCAGCCTGCCAGTGACCTTCACGCATACTTATGCCAATCCGGGCAACTACAATGCGACTTTTACGGTGTCGGAGCCTGTCTCGCAATGTGTAGGGAGTTGCAGTGTGCCAGTGCAGGTGCAGGCATCCAGTAGCCTCTCGCAGGCTGCCCTCATGCATATTCGGCTGTATCCGAATCCTTCCCGGGGAGGGGCGTTTTTAGAGGGGGTACCGGTAGGGTGGGAGGTTCGGGTCGTAACGCCCTTAGGACAAGTGCTGTACCGAGAGCGCAGCGAAGGGCGAACCCTGCATTTACCGAGCTTACCGCAAGGCTTTTATTTGGTGGAGATAGGGGCAGTCGGGAGTTTGCGATGGGTGGTTTTAGAGTGAGAGAAAAGAAAGTTTATAATGGGAAATGGTATTACATCCCCCCACTCCCTACACCCTCTCCCCCCTTCGCAAGGGGGGAGAGGGTCGGGGTGAGGGGAGATCGGACACCCATGTGCCTTGTCCCTTCGGGGCCCTCCTCGTGACCTTATGCCACCTTAAGTCAAAGGCCTTCTTGATGTGAGGAGGAGGTGGGCATGCCCGCCTGAGGGGTGAGCGGCAGCTACACATAACTCTACCCTCCTACATTCAGAAACCCTTTGCCCGGAATTGGTATTAGATTTTCCAGGTGGCGGGGGTTTTCATCCCCACCGTTGCAGGAGAGCTTCGGCGGCTTGGTCGGCGATCACACTGCTTAGGGCTGCGCCCATTCCGTTGCAGGCAAAGACCGAAACTACCCGATCGGTTTCCCAGGTTATTTTAGGCAGGGGCGGCTCGCAAAAGCCCATAATCCCTGCCCACCACCGCTCTACAGCTACCTGCCGCCAAGGAATGATGACATCCCGCAAATAGGCCTCTAAAATTCCCCGAATCTGTTCTGTGGTGGTGAATTCGGTCGTGGTTTCGCCTGCAAAGTCGTAGTGGCGCCCGCCCCCGAAAAGGATCCGCTTCCCCACGGAGCGAAAGTAGAAGTAGCCTTCTTCTAAGTGGAAGACGCCTTGCCAGGGCAGGTCTTCTATGGGATAGGTGAGGAGGATTTGGCCTCGTGCGGGTTGGGCGCTGCAGGAAGGGGTTAGGTGCGGGGCCAAGGCATTGGTACAGAGGGCGGCGGCCCGGACCGATAGGTGCCATTTTCGTCCGTAAGAGTCCCGTACGCGGATTTTTACGTTGGCGGCTTCTTCTTCCCACGCTTCCACCTCGGCTCCTGTCAGGATGAGAGCGCCTCTTTCGGCTATATACTGCCAGAGACTGCGGACCAAAAAACCCGAATGCACTGCCCCCTCGTGCGGTAGATAGATCAGATGCCGAATCGCTTCTCCAAAGCGAAAGTGGGGGAGTTTTTCGTCCTGAAGGAGCGCGTAGGGCCCCCCTATGACTTCTGAGAGGAGGGCATTGAGGTGGTCTAATTTGTGGAGGACCCATTCGTAGGATGGGGGTATGAGCTCGTACCCACCCGTAGGCTGGTAATGGATGGCTGAGTCGCCGAGGCGGGTGCGGAGACGTTGGATTCCTGCGGCGCGCTGAGCCACGAGGGAGATGGTGGCAGACTCGCCTATCTGCTGGAGGTTCCGGTAGATTTCGGATGGAGAGCCCAAGCAGAGGAAACCGGCGTTTCGGGTGCTGGCTCCCAAAGGGCTCAGTCCGCGTTCTAAGAGGACTATCCGGGTGGCTGGGGCTCGCTCTAAAAGGCTGGCGGCTAAGGACAGACCCACCAGCCCACCCCCCACAATCCCCACATCCGCCCGCCAAAAAGCCTCCTCCTCCCAAAATGAGGCCAGCGTCATCCCCCAAAAGTACATATCCCTCCTGTGGCTTCTTATGAGCTTCTTGCTGTACTTTTGGCCTATGCTATTTTTCTTGGACACCGCTAGCCTGGACGAGATCCGAGAGGCGGCGGCGTTGGGTATTCTGGATGGGGTTACCACGAATCCCTCCCTGATGGCTAAGATAGGGGTCAAAGACTTTGCGGCGCACTACCGAGCGATTGCACAGCTGGTTCGGGGGCCTGTCAGCGCCGAAGTGATTAGCACCACCTATGAAGGCATGATAGAAGAAGCCCGAAACTTAGTGAGCATAGCCCCCAACATCGTCGTGAAGATTCCCTTCATCCCCGAAGGCGTCAAAGCCCTGGTCACCCTAAAAGAGGAAGGCATTCCTACGAATTGCACGCTGGTTTTTTCTGCTGTGCAGGCGCTGATTGCGGCAAAGGCGGGAGCGACCTATGTGAGTCCCTTCTTGGGGCGCTTAGATGATGTAGGGCACAATGGGATTACCCTTATTCGGGAGATTCGGGCTATTTACGACCGCTATGACTTTGAGACGAAGATTTTGGCGGCGAGTTTGCGCCATCCGCGCCATGTGTTGGAATCTGCGCTGGCAGGGGCCGACATTGCTACTATGCCGTACAACGTACTGAAACAGCTTTTTGGGCATCCTCTTACGGATAAGGGACTGGCGCAGTTTTTAGCGGATTACGAGAAGCTGCATGGGCGTTGAGGCGCAGATACTGCTAATCGGGAGTGAGCTGACGGAGGGGCGTTTGCGGGATGCGCATGGGGTTGTTTTGAGTCGGGAGCTGACGCGGATGGGGTTTTATGTGGCGGGGATACACTTGCTTCCCGATAACCCGGTGAAGCTGCGTCTATGTATGCAGCGCCTTTTAGAGAGTCCTGCCCAGGTGATTATATCGGTGGGGGGGCTGGGGCATACTTCGGATGACCTTACGAAGGCCCTGTGGGCAGAAACCCTCCAGGATAGCTATGTAGTAGATGCGGAGCTTTTATCGCATTTGCAGGAGCGGGTGAGCCGGCGGGGTATTACCCTGCCTTACATAGAGCGGTATGCGGAGGTACCGCAGGGGGGCCGTGCCTTTCCAAATCCTGTGGGCTTAGCGCCCGCCCTCCTCTGGGAAAGAGGAGAGAAAGTCATATGGGCCTTGCCGGGTGTGCCTGCGGAGCTACGGGCCTTTTGGTCTGAGGTCGTGCAGCCGTATCTATTAGAGCGGTTTGGGCTGGCTACGCCCCTGGAAATCACTTTGCGTACGACCGGCCTAACGGAAAGCGCCCTTTCCGAGCGCATCCAATCCTGGGAGGCCGAAAAACCCGCTACCCTTCGGCTGGCCTACAACCCCAGCTGGGAAGGCGTTTCGCTAAATCTCTTTGCGCCAGCGGACTTTCCGCTAAGTGAGTTTGAGGCTTGGGTTGAGAAACTTCGTCAGCTGCTTCGGCCGTATATTTATGCAGAGGGGCCTACGACGCTGGCCGCCGCCCTGATAGCTACCCTCAAACAGCGGAGCCTCACCATCGCTACGGCAGAAAGTTGTACAGGCGGACACATTGCGGCGGCCTTAGTAGATGTACCGGGGGCCTCCGAAGTATTACGGGGGGCCCTCGTGGCTTATCACAATGACCTCAAAAATCAACTGCTGGGGGTTCCTACGACTGTCTTGGAGAGGGAGGGAGCTGTTAGCGAGCCTACGGCTCGGGCTATGGTGCGGGGCATCCGAAATCTTACGCAGAGTGCGGTCGGAATTGCTACTACGGGCATTGCGGGTCCTACGGGCGCTACCCCCACCAAACCCGTCGGGCTCGTGTATATCGCCATAGAGACCTCCACTCGTACTTTCGTCAAGCCCTATCACTTCCCTGGCGACCGAGAAATCGTCATTACTCGGGCTACCGCCACCGCCCTCTCCCTCACCTGGCAAATCCTCCACAATCTACTATGATACTCCTCACAGGCGCCGCCGGCTTTATTGGAAGCGCCCTCGCCGCCTACCTCAACGAACAAGGCCTAACCGACCTCATCTTAGTGGATGACTTTTCCGCTTCTGCCAAACGCCCCAACTGGCTCCAAAAACGGTACCGCTACCTCGTAGAACGTCATCACCTCTGGGATTGGCTCCGAGTCTATGCTCGCGACCTTACGGCTATCTTCCACCTGGGCGCCCGCACCGACACCTTCCTCCAAGATGAAAAAATCTTTCACGAGCTAAACCTCACCTACTCCCAAAAGCTCTGGACCTTGGCGGCGGAGTACGGAATACCTTTCTTTTATGCTTCCAGTGCGGCCACCTATGGCGATGGAAGCCAAGGCTTTTCGGACGACGAGCGCATACTCCCCCTCCTCAAACCCCTCAACCCCTACGCCCGATCTAAACATGCCTTTGACCTCTGGGCCGTCTCCCAACCCCACAAACCCCCCCGCTGGGCCGGCTTCAAATTCTTCAACGTCTACGGACCCAACGAGTACCACAAAGGCCCTATGAGCAGCGTCGCCTACCGAGGCTTCCTCCAAATCCTCCAAGAAAACGAACTCCGCCTCTTCCGCTCCTACAAACCCGAATACGCAGACGGCGAACAAAAACGCGACTTTATCTATGTGCGCGATGTGGTGGAAGTACTGTATTTTTTCCTCACGAACCCCATCCCGTCCGGTATTTACAACTTAGGCACGGGTCGGGCAGAAACTTTTTTAGCATTGGGGGAGGCGCTTTTTCGGGCTTTGGGAAAATTTCCTCGCATCCGTTTCATAGACATGCCTGAGGCTATTCGGGAAAACTACCAGTACTTTACGGAGGCGGACATCCGAAAGCTGCGCCAAGCGGGTTATACGAAGCCTTTTCACTCGGTGAGCGAAGGGGTGGAAGCCTATGTGCGTGGCTATTTGTACCCGACGCTCCGCTACTGGTAAGGCACCTGAAATCGCTCGCCATACTTTTCAGCCAGCTCGAGGCTGCGCTGACGAAACTTTTCTCGCCCTACATATTCCGCAAAGTGAAATACACCCCCCGTATAAGGGGCAAAGCCCCAACCTAAAATAGAGGCTACATCTCCATCGGCCTGTCCGAATAAGATGCCTTCCTGCCAAACCCGCCAGGCTTCGGCCACCTGCACATAGAGAAATCGGTCTATGAGGTCTTGGTACTGAGTGGGGGGTATGGGTTTGGGGGGGAAGTACTTACTGAGTTCGGGCCAGAGGTATTTGGGTCGGCCATCGGCGGGGTACTCATAGAAGCCCGCGCCTCCCTTTCGGCCGATTCGCCGGAGTTCCTCCACGAAGAGCCGCCCAATCGTCCGTACGGGATCGTCGGTGAGCTCGCGCCCTAAGTCGGCCTCCGTTTGCCGTAAAATCTGATACATGAGGGCAAGGCTGACTTCATCGGCGAGGGCTAAGGGCCCTACGGGCATACCGCTTTTGCGACCTAAATTCTCTATGAGGGCTGGAGGTACGCCCTCAGCAAGCATGCGCATGCCCTCCCGCACATAAGTTCCAAACACCCGACTCGTGAAAAAGCCCCGACTATCCCGCACCACGATCGGGGTTTTACCGATATGCCGCACAAAATCCAGCGCCCAGGCCAGCGTCTGCGCATCGGTCTTCTCTCCTAAGATGACTTCTACCAGTGGCATTCGCTCTGCCGGCGAAAAAAAGTGTAAGCCAATAAACCGTTCGGGCCGACTCGTCGCCAACGAAAGCGAAGTAATCGGCAAAGTAGAGGTATTTGAAGCCAAAATCCCTCCATCCGCTAAAAAAGGCTCTACCTCCCGATAGACCTGATTTTTCACGGAGCGGTCTTCAATCACGGCTTCAATCACTAAGTTGGCACCGGCTAACTCCTCGTAAGTGGTGGCTATGTGGAGGCGGTTGAGGATGGTTTGGGCTTCGGAGGGGCTGAGGCGGTTGCGGGCTTGCCTTTGCTGGAGGATTTTTTCGGCGAAGGTTCGGGCGCTTTGGGCGATTTCGGGGGTCTGGTCTTTGACCCAGGTTTCATATCCTGCGGCGGCACACACATAGGCGATAGCTCGTCCCATCATTCCCGCACCTAAGACGGCCACCTTTTGGATTTTCGCTGGGGGGATATGCGCGGGCCGGTGAGGTAGCTTATCTAAGCGCTGCTTTTCTATAAAGAGGGTTCGCACCATAGCCCGGGCCGAGGGTTCCCGAAGCGTCTTCACAAAATAGGCGGTCTCTATTTGCAGGCCCCTTACGAATGGCACCTGCAAACCCTCATATAGGGCACTGAGCGCGTAGAGGATGTTGGGGTAGTTGCCTTGGGTTTTTTCGTGGGCTTTGGCGATGGCACCCGCCAGGAAAGGGGCATTGCGAGGATGATAGACGGGGCCGCCGGGAATCTGAAACTGGGGGTCGTGCCAGGGGTTTTGGGGGCGGGGTTTTTGGGAGAGCCAGGCCAGGGCCTTTTCCAGAAGCTGGGTAGGGGTGTCGGCTAAATCTTCTACTAAGCCTTGGGCATGGGCTTCCCGGGCGGAGAGCCGTCGGCCTTCTAAAATGAGGGGTAGGGCTTGCATAAGGCCGATTTTGCGGGGTAGTCTTTGGGTGCCGCCGGCTCCGGGCATAAGTCCCAGCTGCACTTCGGGTAGGCCTATTTCCACCTGAGGCGCATCCCATGCCACCCGATAATGACAGGCGAGCGCCAGCTCATATCCACCTCCCAAAGCGGCTCCATTGATAGCGGCTACCACGGGTTTGCCCCCTGTCTCTAACCGCAAAAAAACCTCCTGTAGCAGCCACACCGCCCGATACAGCTCCTCCACATCCGATACTCCCATTAGCCGCTCAATCGTATGCACATCAGCCCCAGCTATAAACTCCCGCCGAGCCGAGGTGATCACTATCCCTTTGCACCGCTCATCGGTCAAAACCAACTCCAAAGCGTCCCGAAAAGCAGCTATGCTCTCCGCATGGAGGACGTTCACAGGGGCCATGTTCCATCTCAAAATCGCATAGGGCCCCTCCCAGCTTGTTTCTATCATGTCTCAAAGGTAACGCCCTTTGTTGGTTTTCTTGATGGGCTCACCTTGGGGGGTCTGGTTATCTTTTGGGTACGGAGGCGAAATCCCGCCTTCTCGCATGCTTAAATGGAAAAATAGGTCAGCTTGGGGGGCATCTCTTTCCTCGGGTGGTGTTCGGGTAATACTATTTCCTGGCACAGACT
>Ga0272445_1000802_pt1 | contig 26951 bp, 26 predicted proteins | sample YNPCB0031_FD_194404 | JGI IMG/M metagenome (GOLD analysis project Ga0272445, IMG submission 194404) | Hot spring sediment microbial communities from Yellowstone National Park, WY, United States - YNP-CB-003-1 | ecosystem: Environmental > Aquatic > Thermal springs > Hot (42-90C) > Sediment... | reverse complement strand
TGGTCCTCGGCTTTTTGCTGAAGACATACGCGCCTAGCCCCGTCGCGAAGAGGTAAACGTCGTACCCCATGGCCTTCGCAGACAGGGCAATCACAAGGGCGTGATAGGCGCGGGCAAGGTCGTTGTCTGAAAGCATAATGACCGCTTTTGGCATATATTAACCCCCCGTTCTGTATATATAGATGACGAGCCAATGCAGGCGGCGATCTGTGACCGGTGACCTGCCGGCTGAAGCTCCGCCCTTCAGGTCTGAGAGGAGGTTTTGTATGAGGGGCAACGCGCCCCTATGGGACATATCTCGCATTTAGGCCTCCTCGCGGTGCACACGTCGCGACCGAACTGTATAAGCTTGAGGTGAAATTCAAGGTAGCGCTCCGGCGGAAGCCTCTCCATGAACCAACGGCTAATTTCGTTGTAGCTCTTGCCTACGCTCCACCGGCGGGCTATGCGTGTGATGTGGGTGTCCACAGGAAACGCCGGCAGGCCGAGATTAACCAACACCACGTCGACCGTCTTCTTCCCCACCCCGGGGAGAGCAAGCAGAAGCCTTCGAGCCTCCACAACTCCCATCTCAGTTAGTTTCCTGGGCGAGATGTCGCTTTTTATAAAGGCCTCTGCAAGCGCCTTAAGATAACGCGCTCTTTGTCTATGCATGCCGGCGGGTCTTATCAACTCAGCAAGCTCCTCCTCAGATAGGTCAAGCAGAGCCTTCGGCGTGATTTTGCCAAGTCTCTTTTTCAATTTCTCCAAGGCCCTAAAGGCGTTTTTGTCGCTTGTGTTTTGGCTCAACACCACAGACACCATCAGCGCGAAAAGATCGCCCTCCGAGCGCCACACCACCGGCGCAATAAACTCGCTTAACCTAAGCTCTACCGCTTTATCTACGAGCTCTATGAATTCATGCGACACGTTTACTAACTCCCGTCCTTATATATTTCTGACGCCGCTAAGGCGTGGACGAGGTGAAGTTCTCTCTGCGGAAGTCCGACTTCGACAGGTTCGCGGAGAGGCTGGGGGTCAACCCCGACGAGCTGCTCGCGGCGCTTAAGGCCGAGGTGGTCAAGGTGGGGCCTGGGTTCCGCTATGTCGTGGACATGGAGAGCTTCTTCTACTTCGTCCTCGCGAAGCTGTACAGCCAGAGGCCGCCTGAGAGACGCAGAGAAGTCACCACGGAGATGTTTGAAGAGGCCCTCAACAAGGCGGTGGACCGCCTCGCCGGGGCGAGTGGCTACGCGAAGCTTGTGGATGTGAAAAACGCTGTGATGCAGGAGCTCGGCATAGGCGAAGACGAGTTTGTGAAGAGGCTGGGCGAGCTCCTCCAGACGAAGCGGGGGGCCTACGTCCTGCTGGAGGGCGGCGACGTCAAGGTCCAGATAGGCCTTAAGAAGTACGGCTTTATAAAAAGAGTAGAGAGGCGTCCAATAGCTGAGGTAATACACTACTAGTACACCCACCGAGTTAATTAGCTTAGGCGTATACATACTTGTGAGTTGCAATATTCCCAGATGGCCAGTGGCCGGCGACGGTTTTAAACTAGGCGGCAACACTTGGCTTAGGGCGGTGGACTCCTTGGTTAAGCTCACCTCAGCGTTTCCCATGGCTGTTTTGCTCGGCAGGGCGGGCATGGGCAAGACGCATGTGGCCTATGAGGTGTGCCGCAGGACGAACTGCATCTACGTAGACCTCACCGAGGTGGGGGAGAGAAATATGGCAAATGTCGTCGCAATAGTCGTGTGGAGGCTGTTGACGAGACACGGCGGCAGAGACGCCAAGAACCGGGTGGTGGAGGTATACAGGAGGTTCGGCTACGAGGGCCTCCTTTCGCTCGCGAGGGGGGACCCCGCGTGGACCTTGAGGACGGCCCTTGAGCTGGCCGGCACGCGGACGGTGATTGTGCTAGACGAGCTCCTGCCCTCCGCGGAGGACCCCAAGTTTTTCGAGGTGGCGTATATACTGCACCGGATTAGAAACATGCACCTCTCCAACGCCTCTTTCTTAGTCACCATGTTGCCTGAGGTCTATGAGAAGATTGTGGAGAGGATACCCCCGCTGGGCAACTTCCTCATACACATCACAGTGCAGCTACCAGACATAATCCCCGAGGAGGAGGTCGAGGATATTGTATCTGTCTACTGTCCCGAGAAGACAGACCTCGCCCGGAAGATCCTCGCCGAGAAGCCAGACGCCACCATCCGCGAGCTCCTGCTGGAGCTCAACAACATGCCGTCTAGGAGATACGTGGAGCTCGTCCCCACGGACTAGAATATTCATATAGTCGCTTCTTCTCACACCTATGATTAATTCTGAGACCATAAAGCAGATACTGGAGCACTACAGGGTTGTCTGGGCTCTCGGCCACGCGGGGTCGGTGATGGGGTGGGACTCCGAGACGTATATGCCGGAGGAGGGGATTAAGGGCCGCGCCGTGGCTAGGGCGGAGATCGCGCAGCTTATCCAGCGGTTTATGCTCGACGAAAAGTTCGTGAAGCTTATAGAGAAGGCGGAGGAGGAGAGGGACCTCACAGACGTGGAGAGGGGGATTATAAGGGTGTTGAAGAGGGACTTGAGGTTCTACCAGAGGGTGCCCCCCGAGGTGGTTAAGGAGCTCGCGAAGGTGACCTCCGAGGCCTTTGTGGCGTGGCGGGGGGCCAAGGAGAAGGCGAGGTTCGACCTCTTCGTGCCGTATCTCGAGAGGATAGTGGAGCTGACCAGGGTCGTGGCCGAGAAGCTGGGCTACGAGGAGCATCCCTACGACGCCTTGCTCGACCTCTACGAGGAGGGACTTACGTCTAGAGACGTGGAGGCGGTCTTCTCGGTGCTGGAGCCGGGGATCAAGTCGCTTCTCTACAAGCTTGAGTCGCGGGGCTGGCCTAGGAGACACCCGCTGGAAGACGTGCCTTACGACAAGGCGAAGGTGGAGGCGGCGGTTATGGAGGTTTTGGAGTTCGTCGGCTACCCCAAGGCCAGGTTCAGGGTTGACGTGTCTCCGCATCCGTTCACCGTCGGGATCGCTACGCCCTTTGACGTGAGGATAACCGTGCGGTACAGGGGGGTTGACTTCAGAGAGCCGCTCTTCTCGGCGTTGCACGAATACGGCCACGCCCTCTACGAGCTAAACATAGACGAGTCCCTGGCCATGACGCCCGTCGGCACAGGGGTCTCCCTAGGCATTCACGAGAGCCAGAGCCGCTTCATGGAAAACGTCGTGGGCAGGAGCCGCGAATTCGCGGCGAAGATATCGCCAACCCTGCGGAAACACCTAGACTTCCTGGCCAAGTACGCAGACGACGATCTCTTCTACTACTTCAACGTGGTTAGGCCCAGCCTCATTAGAACAGAGGCGGACGAGGTGACCTACAACCTCCACATATTGCTCCGGTACAGGCTGGAGCGCCTCATGGTTACAGGTGAGGTCAAGATCTCGCAACTGCCGGAGCTTTGGAACAACGAGATGGACCGTCTTCTCGGCGTTAGGCCTAGAAACGACGCCGAGGGGGTCCTCCAAGACATACACTGGGCCCACGGCTCGATCGGCTACTTCCCCACCTACACGCTCGGCAACGTGGTTGCGGCGATGATCTATTATAAGCACGGGAAAATCCGCGAGCTAGTCGCCGAGGGCAACCTGGCCTCTGTCAAGGAGTACCTGAGGGAGAAGATCCACAGATGGGGTAGCGTCTACCCGCCGAAGGAGTTGCTCTCCAGGGGCTTTGGAGAGACGTACAACGCGGAGTACCTCGTCAAGTACCTCGACGAGAAGTACCGCTAGCAGACGTCGCAAAGCCCAGACAGCGCGGTGCACACATCGCCGTTTTTCCCGTAGCCGCTTCGTTTATCCATGAAGGTGCCCCACGCGAGCTGGAAATCTCCGATCTCCACCTTTGCGAGTAGGTCCTCGATGCGGGGGGTGTATTCATGCACTAGCCCCGCGGCTCTGGCGAGCTGGATCACGTAGTTGTTCAGACCCACCCTGGCCCTGAACAACACGTACCTTGCGGCGTCGCAGGCGTCGCTTAGCTTCACCACCCTCCCGTCGAAGTAGAGGGGGCGCCCGAGCTTCGCCGTGAGCTCGGCCGAGGCGTGTGCGGCCAGTACGCTGATGATCTTAAACGTCCTCCCGCCATACGGCGCGGATCCTAGAAACAGCAAATTCACCTCGTCGCTTACCACGTGGACAAACTCAGCCCCGTACTGCATTGCGAGCCTCCGCGCCGTCTCCACAAGTGCCGTGTGCGCCAGCTTGCTCCGGGGCGCCTCGAAATCTTTGAGCCTCTTGCCGAAACCCACCCCGTCGAGCCGCACTGCGAAAGGCGGCGAGGAGGGCTCGCACACTGCCTCCCTCTCCCGGTACCTCATCTCAAGCACCGCCGGGTTCTCAAGAAGAAGCCTCCTGAGCGAATCCACGTACTACTGGAGGTTTTTAAATACGAAAATACCCATACACGTGAAGCTGAGGTTCAGATACGTGGTGCTGGGGGGAACCTTCGACACGCTACACGCAGGTCACGTGAAGCTCTTGGCCACGGCGACTCTAATAGGCGATAAGATCCTCATCGGCCTAACCAGCGACGCGTTTGCCTCCACCTATAAGCAGTACAGGGTAAGGCCCTTCTCGGCGCGGCTTGCCAATATAAGAAATTTGCTAAGCCTAATAGCGCCAGACAAAGACGTTGTCTACGCCGAGATCAACGACCCCCACGGGCCAGCGGTGGCGGACCCCCGGCTTGAGGCCATCGTGGCCAGCATAGAAACCGCACCGCGCGCCCTCGAGATAAACGACGAGAGGGCCAAGAGGGGCCTCAGGCCCATGGAGCTGGTGGTTATATCCACGGTAAGAGATGGATATGGGCATGTTCTTTCCTCCACCTACATCAGGCGCGCGCTGGAACACATGAGGCTAGAGCCTAAGTAGAGAGAGGTCGCGGTAGGTCTCAAACGCCTCTCCGCATGTGTTCACACACAGCGTGGGGCCGCCGAGGAGGTCTATCCTCCGGTGCTCCCTCCCCCTCCTCTTCAAGAACCTGAACACGTCGGTGTACACGATATCTGAGTGTTTAAAGTCCGTGAAGACGACGAGGTAGTTGTGCACAAGTGACCAAGCCGTGTAGGGGTCGTCGGCAGGGGGAAGGCCGTAGTCCTCCAGCCTCACGGAGGGCGTCGGCGGCTTCACCTTGGCAATCCGCTTGGCCAGCTCGGCGGCGTAGAGCACGTTGGCGGCCTCTATCTGGGCGTCGAGGGGGCTGTGGTAGAGGCCCCAAGTGTCTTTTAGTGAGGAGATGGTCACGGAGGGAAGGCCCCACCTCTCGTAGTGCACGCTGTCGAAGTACGCCTCGGGGGCCTCCACCGGGCCCAAGCCCTTCAACGCCTCGTGTAGATAGGGCGTTGCGTAGATCCTGGGGGTCCCCACGCCGACGACGTCTATATTAACCAGAAGGGTGGGCCTCCACCGCTTTAGGTAATTTAGAGAACCCCACGCCCAGTAGAATGAGGGCGTGTGCGGCGCCACGCCCTCCTCCGCCGTAAACAAGCCGAGAGCAGCCGGGACGTCGTCGGCCACAAGCTCGCTAAACGCAAGGACGGCGGCCTCCACGCCTGCGCAGTTGTCCGTGGCGCCGACGAGCCAGTGGTCCCAATGCGCTGATATCATAGGCGTGTTCTCAAAACTGTTAAACGCTACGAGGCTGTAGCTGTAGGTGACCCGCGACTTGGTGTTTACCTCAAGCCTTGCCCGCCTCCCCACGTATGAGCCGACGTCTTCGAAGCTGGCGGCAGGCACCGGCGTCGGCGCCGCGTCGAATTTATAGCCGTGTTCCCCAGCGACTACAATCCGGCGGGGCGGCCTGCCTGTGAACACCACAGCGGCGGCGCCGCGGCGCGCCGCGTCGATGACCACGTATTTGGCGTCGTCTACGTCTGGGGGGAACTCCGCGACGGCTATATTGCCCTCCACGTCTCCGTCTACCGGCACAAGTCTCCCCTCCACAGACGCGGCCTGTGAATAGGGCATGGCTAGGCCGGGGAGCGCCGCGCCTTCCACCTCAAGCCTGGTGCCCGCGTCTTGCCAGTGGAGAACCTCCACGGGGGATAGGTGGAACCATATTGAAGGCGTGTCGAGGAAGGCGAGGAGCCACTGGAGGAACTCCCTCTCGTGCGGCGAGCCGGCCACCAAGTCGCCGTAGGAGGTGCACTTCTTGAAAACCTCAGCCACGGGGGGAGGGGAGGGAAGGTTTTAAATTTGTGATCTTGTTGGATGTGGCGGATTTAGCTGAGAGGTGCTGTGTTGAACCCGGACTGAACTGGTGATGGCCGATCCGCCTAGATCTCCTCGATGGAGAACGCCCCCAGCTTCTCAAGCACCTGGTCAAGCTTGGCGTTTACCTCCTTCAGAAGCGCAGCGGCCTCGTCTGACCTGCCCTTCTCAAGCCTTTCCAACGCGGCCTTGAGATCCTTGACCACGTCGAGTAACGCGTCGAGCCGCTGGAAGCCGCGTATGATGCCGTCTACCTCCTCCCTGAGGTCGTCGATCTTCTTCATGTTGAGATACGTGGCCAGGATTATTAGCTCCTGCACGTTGTCTATTCTTTTCTTCTTCTCGAACTTGGTCAAAACCTCCGTCGCCAATGCCCGGACAGCTCCCTCGATTTTCCTATTTACGTCCTCCACGGTAAGGTTTTATACCGTGAATAAAAGTCTATTGTTGGTGATGACGGGATCGATGGAGGGATGTGTGACGACGGAAGAGACGACCTGACGCTTAAATACCATAAACGGGTCTACGCCTATGAAACGGGTATATTTGACGGTGAAAGGCGACATCAACCTCCCCGGGGTCCCCCTTCTGAGGATCTTGAAGAGCGAGGCGGCTAAACACGGGGTCTGCGGCGAGGCCCGGCTCGCGGACAACACGCTTTACGCCGTCTTGGAGGGCCCCGACGAGTCTGTGGAGCGGCTTGTGAAGTTCATACCCATGGCGTCGCCTGCCGTTAAAATACGGGAGATCTCAGTAAGGGAGGACGAGTACCGAGGCGACTATAAGGAGTTTAGAGTATCCGCCTAGCGCGCCTAAGTAGAAGCTCCACCTCCCTCTGCACCGCCTCGCTCTCTCTGTAAGGCTCCGCAGCCGGCGCCTCCCCGCCCGCGACCCCCGCTAGGAGGCTGGCCAGGGCCCTCTTGAAAACACCCGGGGTGGAGGGGCACTCCAGAGAGATGTAGAACTCCCGCCTCGCCAGCGCCCTGCCGAGGAGGTAGTAGAAACGCTCGGAGGCGAAGAAGTACCCCGTGGGGTCGTCTCGGTGTATGTCGAACCCTAGCTGGACGGCAAGAGGCCCCTCAGACGTGCGGTCTATAAAAGACAAGACTCGTTCAAAACTCCGGTCCCCCGCGCCGGGAGGCAGAGGGAAGGCGACGGCCCCGTGTCCCCGTCTCGCCACTTGTCTGTGGGATGGCCCCTCGGCCCCGCCGTATACCACATACAGCGGGAACTTGTGCTCGAGGTGGAGCTCCCATGTGCCCAGCGGGAAGTGTCTATCTATAGACAAGACGGAGGCGCCTACCTTCTTCGCTATGTAGACCGTTGCGTTGAACACCTGTCCGCCCCTCGGCGTGTGTAGACCAGCCATGGAGGTGCCTCCCACATAAAACACGGCCCGCCGTTTGGACAAGGCGGCGTCGGCCACGGCGACAGCCCTCAACACGTCAGCCTCGCGCCTGGAGACGGCTTTTACAAAAATTTCGCTGTGGGCGAGACGCACGGCGTCCCAGCCCCCAGCCCCCTCCACGACCTCAGCGCCTGCCTCCCTCAAAGCCTCAGAGACCCAGTCAGACGTGTTCTTGTGGACAAGTAACACATATATACCGGAAGTATCCCGTTTATTAATGCAGGGGTTTACGAACTGGAGGAACAGCTCTACGCGCTCTTAAGAGAGAGGGCTAGGTACAACGCGCCGCCGCTTATTGACGGCGTTCTTGCGCCGGTGATCGCCTCGGAGGTATCCCGACTGCACAAACCCGCCGTGGCCTACCTAGGCCCCGAACGCTCCTTCACGTGGGAAGCCGCCGTGGCCATGTTCCCACACGGAGTCCACGTCCCTAGCAGGACCATCACGGATGTGTTTAAAGCCGTGGACCGGGGCACGGCCGACTACGGAGTGGTGCCGTTTATCAACAGCCTCGAAGGGCCTGTTGGCGAGACGGTGGACGCCTTAGCTACACACGGCGTCGGGATAGCCTCCATGGGCGAGCTGAGGGTGACTCTCTGCATCGCCAAGAGGGGGGTCCCCCGGGTCGTTTACACGCATCCACACGCCGCCGCCCAGGCGAAGAGGGCGCTCGCGGCCCTGGGCGCCGAGGTCGTCTACACGTCCTCCACCTCCGAGGCCGTGAAGGTGTTCGAGAAATGTCCCTCCGACTGCGCGGTGCTGGCGTCGCCCAGGGCGCTTGAGCGCTACGAAAAGACCTGCGGCGTGGAAGACGGGGAGAGCTACACGAGGTTCGCGGTGCTGTCGAGGAGGGGCGGCGCCGCGGGGGCCAGAGCCGCCTTGATATTCGCGGTGCCCAACGTCGCCGGCGCGCTCTACAAGGCGCTGGCCCCCCTGGCGGAGAGGGGGATAAACATGACTCTGATATACTCAAGACCGACTAAGCTATCCCCCTGGGACTACTTCTTCCTGGTGGAGGTGGAGACGGGGCCGGGGCTGGAACCCGCACTGGAGGAGCTGAGGAGCCGCACCACCATGCTTAAGGTCGTCGGCCGCTACAACGTCATTGCCCTCGGGTGACCAGCTGCCGCGCCTGCTCTATCACCGACTCGGCCAGCTTCTCGCCGAAGCCCGGCAGAGACGCGATCTCCCGCACCGACGCCCTCGCCACGTCTCTAAGGGTCCGGAAGCCGAAGTTATACAGAACCCTCGCCCTGACCCTCCCCACGCCCCTCAACGCGGTGACCAGCTCCAGAAGCTCCTCCTTCACGCCGTGTACAACCCTCGCCGTGACCACCTCAAGCCCCCTCCCGTGCTCCCCGCGTCCCACGATCCCCGCCAGCTTCGCCGCCGCGTTGCCCAGCCACTCGAAGAGATCCACGTAAACCCGTAGATCGCCCGGCGCCACCTCAAACCGCTCAAATATCTCGTCCTCATCCACCTCCTCTATCCACGCCTTCAGCATCGCCGCGGTCTTAACCACGTCTTCAAACTCCTCGTCTTCCTCCACGTCGAGGGCAGACAGCACCTCCTCGGCGACGTGTTTATCCACCCTGCCCCGCCTCACCCTGGGGAAGTCCGGCGCGGTCAGCACTATGTATAAATACGCCGCAGTCGCGCCCCGCCTCAGCGACTTAATAAGCGCTATGTACCTGGCGGCGGTCTCCGGGTCTAGATACAGCCTAGCCACCTGCCTACCCAGCTCGGTGGCGTATACGTAATCGCCGTCTCGCTCCAAGAAGCCCCACTCCACCAGCTGGTCCACGGCGTCTTCCACCTTGGACCGGAGCAAGGCGGATTTAAGCCCGGTCCTCAGCTGGTGGAAGCCCAGGGTGTTGGAGAAGAAGTCCGCCAGCTCGTCTATGGACTTGGCGTATCCCCCGCCCACTGCGCCCAGCGCATGCGCCCTCAGGTTGGGGCCGGACAGGATGTGCGACTTCACGTTTTCCACCTGGCCCAGGACGTACCTCTCCATGAGGTACCCCACCTCGTTTCTGCCACGGGCGACGATCACCGCCTCGCCGAATGGGTCGAGCCCGGGCCTCCCCGCCCGCCCCGCCATCTGTTTATACTCAAGCACGGGGATCTCCTCCCTCCCCACCACCGGGTCGTAGCGCTCGTACTCCGCCACGACCACGCGCCGCGCCGGGAGGTTCACGCCGGCGGCCAACGTGGTTGTGGACACCACGACTCTAATCACACCGCGCCTGAACCCCTCCTCCACAAGCCTCCTAACCTCCAGCTCAAGCCCGGCGTTGTGGAAGGCGACGCCCCTCGCCACGAGCTCCGCCAGCTCCCTCCCGATGATCTTGCTAGACGACGCCCGCAACACCTCCCCCGCCAGCTCCCCCGCCTCCCCCACGTCGATGAGCCTCGCGGGATGTGCGGCGATAGCCTTGGCGATCGCCCCGGCGAGACGCACGGTGGAGGATCTGCTGTTGGTAAACACCAGCGCCTGCCCGCCGTCGGCCAGCGCGTCCACGGCGAGGGCCACCTCGGCGTCGCCGCCTGCCCTAACCGGCCGGCGCGTCCCGTCGGGGAAGTGGATACTCCCGCCGAAGTACACGCCCTCCCGCAGAGGCACGGGCCTCCAGCTAGACGCCACGAGCCTAGCCCCCATCCACTGCGCCACCTCGGCCGCGTTGCCCACGGTGGCGCTCAGCCCTATGAACTGGGCCCGGAGGCCCAGGTGCCTCACCTTGGCGATTATGGACTCGAGGACGGGCCCCCTCCTGGGGTCCCCCAGGTAGTGGATCTCGTCCACCACGATCAGCCCGACAGACCCCAGCCAGCTCGGCCTATGTCTCAGCAGGCTGTCTAGCTTCTCGTAGGTCACCACAACCACGTCGTATTCATGCAACCGCTTGTCGTCGGACTCGAAATCCCCCGTGGAGATGCCCACCTTCGCCAGCTTGCCGTAGTAGGAGAAGTGGAGGAGCTTCTCGTGGGCGAGCGCCTTGAGGGGCACCGCGTACAGCGCCATCCTCCCCTCCAAAGCCGTCTTAACCGCCGCAACCTCGGCCAGCAGAGACTTCCCAGACGCCGTGGCGGTGCAGAGAAGCACGCTCCTCCCGTCGAAGACGCCCGCCTTCACGGCCTCGGCCTGGGGCGGGAAGAGCCGCCTAACCCCCCTCTCCTTCAGCACCGCAACGAGCCTGGCGTCAAGAGGAAGCTCGGCCACATCCACAGAGGCTGTTCAGGACCAGAATAAAAACTACACAACCCGCTTTATGTAGCCCGGCCGCGGCATGTAGGCCTCGCCGTTGCGGACCAGGAGGTCCACAATCCTCTGAACCTCTGCGCCAGGTATGCCGGCCCTCTCCGCCTCCGCCTTCAGAACCTCGATCTTCACGGGCCCCCTCTCCGCCTCCTCAAGCCTCTTCAACAGCTCCACCACCTTTATGTACGCCTCCCTCCTCGACGCGGGCACCCCCGTGATTATGGCGTCGATGTCTATGGCGCCGGACTCCACATCTATGCCGACGGACTTGAGGAAGGCTAGATACAGCCTGATGGCCCTCTCCGCGTCCTCCCCCGTGGCTATCGGGGAGAGCCTCATCTTGGCCTCCGCGACGGTGAGGCGTATAAGCGCCTCCAGCTGACGCGCCGTGATGGCGATGGCCGTGCCCGGCCCCTGGTACTTCCGGCGCATCTCCAGGTAGAACCTCCTGATCCTCTCCTTAGCCTCCTCGCTCAAGACCGGCCGTATATACCTCCTCGCGTACATTATATACTTGCGGAGAAACTCAGGCCTCAGCACGTCTCTAAAGGACTCCGGCACCTTGCCGGAGTGGAGGTCTAAGATGTGCCCGGCCACAGAGGAGTCGAAATCCTCCCTCGGCTCGTCCCTAATGACGAAGATGAGGTCAAAGCGGCTCAGCAGAGACACCGGCAGATCTATGTTCTCGGCCACGGTGCGGTTCGGCAGGTAGCGGCCGAAGGCGGGGTTGGCCGCGGCGAGCACCGCCGCCCTCGCGTTGAGGGTCGCCACGATGCCGGCCTTGCTTATAGAAACGGTGTTCTGCTCCATGGCCTCGTGAAGCGCCACCCGGTCCTTGGCGTCCATCTTGTCGATCTCGTCTATGACGGCGACGCCCTTGTCCGCAAGCACCAACGCGCCGGCCTCCAGGTAGAACTCTCCCGTCAGCTTATCCCTGACTACAGCCGCGGTGAGGCCCGCCGCCGACGAGCCCTTGCCCGTGGTGTAGACGGCCCTCGGCGCTATCTTCGCCACGAACTTAAGCAACTGGGACTTCGCCGTGCCCGGGTCGCCTATCAGCAGGATGTTTATGTCCCCCCTCACCCTGACGCCGTCGGGATACACCATCTCGTTGCCGCCGAAGAGGAGGCAGGCGATCGCCTCCTTGATCTCCTCGTAGCCGTAGATAGACGGGCCGATGGACCGCACGATGAGCTCCCTCACGTCGGGCCTCCGCGAGATCTCCAGGATCCTCTGCTCATCCTCCTTGGTGATCTCCTCCACAAACTCCTTGTTAGACGTCTCCACGTGCACCCCCTGCACGTAGGAGGTAACAATGGGGGGCCTGCCTTTCCTGAGCTCGCTCAGCGTCAAATCCACGACGCCGGTAAGCGAAACTATGTCGCCGGGCTTCGCCGCGTCCACCAAGTCGTCGAGAAGAACCACCTCCATGCTCCTCGGAAGCTGGCCGGGCGGCAGATCCTCAGGTCTCTCCTGCACGATTACCTTCTGCCAGTCGATATACTGGCTCAGCTCAGTCACCAACGTGAAGCTCTTCGAAGCGCCGCAACGGGGGCACTTCGCAGGAGGCTCCACGTGACGCTCCAGCTCCTGCATCAGCTCAATCTCGTAGCCACACTGCGTGCAGCGGTAAAGCGCCTTATGCAGGAAGTGCTTAGGCGGCGTCTGCCTCGTGACTATCCCCTCAATCCTCACCAACCTGCCGATGTACTCAGACCTAAGCTTCCTAAGCGGAACCACCAGAGGCGACCCCCGCACCCTGAAGTGAAACCGCCGAAGCGCCCGCGCCGTCTCCGGATCCTTCTCCTCCACAACCTCCTGCACCACCTTATCAGCCTCCGGCAGGATCAGCCTCGGCCTCTCCACGAAGAGGTCAGCCAACCCCTTATCAAACAAGAGAATATCGTGGAAATCCACCTCCAGAGACCTCTTCCTCTGAATGATGATGTTGATCACCTCGTCAGAAACCTTCTCGTTACTCTGAATAAACTCCCGAACCTTATCCCTCACAAGATCAAGCTCCAACTCAACAGACACGCCACAAACACCACCACCACTTAAAAAAGAGCTAAGAGTAATACAAACTACCCGCCCCCAGCACCGCCCAGCCACCGCCTCCACAAGCCGCCGCACTCTATTCAACGCCGCGGCCACTTGCCCGCCGGAGGCCCACCCCTCGTAGAAGTTCACATACATGGCGTTGGCGTGGGCCCACGCGTCGTGCACCCACTCCCCCAACTCCTCCGCCACCTTCTCCGCGTACCTCCACAGCTCGCCGTGGGAAGCCAGCCTCACGCCGTCGCGCCAATAGGCAAAGGCCTTAACGGCGAGAGCCGCCGCGCCCCAGACCTTCTCCGACGCCTGCCTCAGACAACTTCTCCGAGGCCTGTACCGGATCCCTATCCGCCAACGCCTTTCCCTCCGCCAAAAACCTAACGGCAGTTGACGCAGGCAACCCCCGCCCTTCTAGAAGCTTTCTAAAGCTCTCCTCACCTCCTCCAGCGCGCGTTCAAGCTCGTCGCTCCACCTGACGCGGCTTTTCAGCGCTTCCACCCGTCTTGCTAGCTCCTGCAACACCGACTTTATGTCGGCCACCGCGTCCTCCCGCGCGGCGTATTTAGACAGTTCGCCGCTTGGGTCAGGCCCGTGGTACTGGTAGTCGTGCAGGTCAAGAGCACGGTCGGTCCAGAGCGAGATACCGCCATGCCCAACCTCCTCCAGAAGCCTAGACAAAGACTTCATCTTGGCGGTGGGGACCCGGGGGACGGCCTTCGACTCAAGCCACCTCCGCTCCTCTTCAGTCCTTGCCAGGGCCTTGAGCTTCTCCAGCTCAAGCCGCAACAGAGCGGCTAAAAGCGCCTTCCAAGCCTGGAAGGCCTTACATGCGGCGTTTCGAGTGAGGCCCCTCTCCAGGAACTCCAACGCAAGCCGAGTCTCCCCCAAAGCCTCAAGAAGCCGGGCCTCGATATAGCCCTCGTCGGAGGGCTTGTGAAGCGGCCTCTCCACAAGCTCAACAACCACGACAATCGCCACTCGACTCTTTAAAAACTTATTAATTGAGAGAGGCGGCTATGCCTCCCTCAACGCCCTCCTGACGGCTTCCCTGTGTATGGGGGTCTGCCAGGCGACGTTCTTCCCAATGCCGAGTTCGGGGTTTCTCTCGGGGGGCGGCTGGTCTATCCAGAAGCTGGGCCTTCTGTCGTACATGTTGTATACGATTAGGTTCTTCGCCTCCAGCTCTCTTATCAGCTCCTCCGGCGCGCCGCCGGACCAAAGCACTTCGGGGTCCTCCACCGCCGCCTCAAGCCACCTCCTCCACCGAGAGACGAACTCTGTAGACAGTCTCTTTTCCAGCGCTACGCCCCCCACAACGCTCTCCACATCCCACCCGTACTCGTAAAGCCTCCTAAGCATCCTCGGGTTGCCGCCGGTCCAACGCCAGACGTCGTCAAACGGCGGCTTCGGTCCTGGCAGTTTCTCGTACAGTTGCTGGAAGCCCTCCCTCGGCATATTCCACATGGGCCGCAGCTCGGCCCAGAAATGCCGTCCAATCTCCACCCGCGTTACGCCCTCGCTTGTGGCGACGAGGACGACTATTTTTTCGTAGCTGTACACCGGGTGCTCGATCATGTTCAACAGCCCTTTCACGTAGGCGGCGGCTTTGTCCAGGCCGATAGCCTGGAAGACGTCGTCGGCGACTATGGCGATCTTCGTCTTCCGCGTTTTCAACACCTTCCGCACAAAGTCGAAGACAGCCCACGCCACGCGGCCCACAGCATCCTCAGCCACAGCCCGCTCCACAAACTCCAGAAAGGCCCGCCTGACCTCCGGAGGCGAAACCTCAGCCTCAAAAACCCCGTCAAGAGGGTGGAGGTAGAACACGTCGTATCCCAGCTCCCTAAGCATAGCCGCCGCCTGCCGCAGAAAGGCAGTCTTGCCGCAGCCCTCCGGGCCGAAGATGACGACGGGGAACCCTGTGCTCCTCTCCGCCCACTCCACCACCTGCGCAATGGCGCGGTCCCTATCGACGAACTCCATCTCCACGCCGGGCGCCAGCTCAAGCTTAATCCTCCTCACACCTCAGTGGACGCTCTTGTAATTAAGCTTATTGACACAAAACGAGTTTAGAACCACACGAAACCAGCCACTACCCACTACCCATCCACAGCGGACCAAACGACCCAGCCCATCTAGAGACTTAACGTGTTAAAGCCCTCCTCACCTCCTCCAGCGCTTTTTCCAGCTCCTCGCTCCACTTGACGCGGCTCCTCAGCGTCTCGACGCGTCTGGCGAGTTCTTTGAGGAGTAGCAGGACGTCTGCGGCGGCTGATTGGCGCGTGGCGTATTTAGACAGGGCCATGTCTGGATCCGGCCCGTGGTGCTGGTAGTCGTGGAGGTCAAGCGCAACGGCAGTCCAGGCGGAGATGCCGTAGTGACCCGCCTCCTCTAGAAGCCTACCCAACTCCTTCATCTTCGTCGTCGGGACCCGGGGCACGGCCTTAGACTCAAGCCACCTCCTCTCATCTTCCGAGCTGGCCAGAGCCTTCAGCTTGTCTAGCTCCAGCCGTAGCAACGCGGCTAGAAGCGCTTTCCAGGCTTGGAAGGCCTTACACGCGGCGTTTCGAGTGAGGCCCCTCTCCAAAAACTCCAACGCAAGCCTCGCCTCCCCCAAAGCCTCCAGAAGCCTAGCCTCGATATAGCCCTCGTCAGAGGGCTTAGGAAGAGGTCTCTCTACAAGCTCCACAGCCATGGGAGTGGCGGGATCGTCTCTTAAAAGTCTTTATGGCACAGAACCCCGCGCGGACGCCGCGGCGGCTAAGGCGCCACCTCCCTCAACGCCATTCTCACCGCCTCTCTGTGTATCGGCGTCTGCCACGCTACGTTTCTGCCTATGCCGAGCTCCGAGTCCCTCTCGGGAGGCGGCTGGTCGACCCAGAGAGCGGGGTTCCTCCTGTATATGTAAATAATGAGGTTTCTCCACACCAGCTCCTGCCTCAGCTCGTGGGGAAACTCAACCTTGCCGACAACGTCTGGGTCCTCCACCGCCAGCCCAAGCCAGCTCCTCCACCGAGAGACAAACTCCGCCGTCAACCTCTTCTCCTCCGCCACACGCAAAACCACACCCACAACATCCCACTCACTTTCGTAGAGCCTCCCCAGCATTCTCGGGTTTCCGCCGGTCCAGCGCCATACTTCTTCAAACGGCGGCTTGGGGCCCGGCAACCTGTCATATAGTTGCTGGAAGCCCTCTCGCGGCATATTCCACATAGGCGTCAACTCAGCCCAGAAATGCCTCCCTATCTCCTCCCGCGTCACGCCTTCGCTGGTGGCGACTAACACCACGATGTTCTCGTACCTATATACAGGGTGTTCTATCATGTTGAGCAGACCCTTCACATACGCCGCGGCTTTGTCTAGGCCGATGGCTTGGAAGACGTCGTCTGCGATGATGGCGATCTTTCGCCTCCTCTTCTTAAGGACCTCTCTCACCAAGTCGAAGATGGCAAGCGCCAGCCGGCCCCACCTCTCATCCTCAAGAGTCTTCCTCACCAAATCTACAAAAAGAGACTTGACGTCTGGGTCGTCCACCTCAGCCTCAAAAACTCTGTCCAGCGGATGTAGGTAGAAGACGTCGTACCCCAGCTCCCGCAACCCAGAAGCCGCCTGCCGGAGAAAGGCAGTCTTCCCACAGCCCTCCGGCCCAAAAATCACCACGGGAAATCTGGTGCCCCTCTCTGCCCACTCCACCAACTGCACAAGGGCGCGGTCTCTATCCACAAACTCAGTCTCTACGCCGAGAGCAAACTCAAGCTTAATCCTCTTCACCGGCTTAAAGGCGGCCCACGGTAAAAAATTTAGCGACACGCGGGGCACATATGCAGATCCCCAGCGTCTTCGCGGCGGTCTACATGCGGAAAACCCCCAGCGGCGTGTGCCGACTTACGGAGCCGCCGCGCGGCGCAGACTGAGGCAGATGGAGAACTTTCCCAGCCTCCATGCCGTAAGCCTTTTTAAAAAGCGGCCGTGCTCACCCATGCAGATCTACGGCACGGCGACGCTATACCGAAGGCTCAGGTAGGAGGCCGAGAGGAGAGACGCCGCCGTGGACGAGGTTGTTATTGCTGAGGGCGTCGCTTGATCTGCCGAAACGCGCTGAGTTACACATCGCCGAGAGGCTACTGAGGAAGGCCGAGGAGTTGCTGGCGAGGTGCGACTACATCAGGCCTCCGAAAAGGCCTGGGCCGCCGCCCAGATAGTCAAAGCCGCCAAGAAAGGAAAAGAGCTGAAATCCGCGGCTGCCCGTCAGCGAAACAGCTGGCGAAGACAGAGAGCTGAGGAGGCCTGGAGCTACGCCGACGTCCCCGCCAAGACTTCTACGGGCTGGACGCCGCCCGGAGATGTGAAATACGCCGTAGAAGACGTGGAACAGTTCGTTGAGAGATTCAAGAAACTACTCTAGCACAAGCCTCTACCCACAACGACGCAACCCAGCACCCCGCCTCAGACGCTCCGTTTTGGCGTGGGGCGGGTCTTGCGGTCAGCTGGACGCGGCTTTAATGCGCCTCCGGCTTGAGGCAAATGGGAGCCGCCTCAGCAGATGCGAGGCCCCTACCTCCGCGGGCCCCTCCGGCTAGAAGCGCCGAACAGCCTGCGGCGGTCGCCCACCCATGCGCCGGCGGATCCCCCCAGTCCCCTCGCCGCCCCAGTCTTGTGAAGACCCTAAGGACAGCGGCCCCTGCGGCAGAGCGTCGCCACAGCCAACCGCCGCCGTGGAAAAACGCAGAGAACCACCACGACGACCCAACTACCCACAAGACATCGCTATGCCCCACAACGACCACATCGCCACGGCTACCCCAGAAGCACGCCAACAACGCCCAACTGCATCGCCACGCCGCAACCACATACTCAACGGAGTAAAACACGCAGAAAATACATATAGCCCGAAGCCACGGCGCCACATATATGCTAAATACTGTATACACAAAACGAAGTACAGAAGTAAGAGACAGCAACAATCCATTCCGTCCAACGGGCAATTCGCGCAGGCAACCGGACTGCGTCAGTTAGGCAGAAGGACTCAAGGCAACGCCCGGCACGATGCCGGCTGGCAGAATGCTTTGAGCAGTCGCCGGGGCCCTCCGTTCAACACGTTGGCTAAGCCCGGAGAAGTCGGCAGAGCTCGTGGAAATCAACCTCTAGAGTGGGCTGGAGGGCTTGAGAGGTCGATTCGCGGGGCGGCCCCCTCACGGCATCTACGTGAACCTGACTCGCCGGCCCCACCGCCGTGGATGGACAACCCCGAGGAAGCTGGCGTAGGGAGGTGGCGGCGTGCGCCGTTGTGCAGAGAGGCGGTGGGAAGCCATACAGAATGCGGCGGGGCGATCGGCGGAGATATGTACAAAGCCGCCGTGGAATATGTAACGTTGCTATGCAGAAAACGCGAAGAACCCCCGAGGGGGAGGCGGACGTTGCCTTGAGGCACAACGCTAGCGATGCAGACGCCGCACCTCTGAAGGGGTGGCTGTAGCCGCGCAACTGGATTAAAGGTGTGAAGTGTGCATTGCCGTACGTCGGGGGCACCACAAAATATTTAAAGAGAGGTGTCAACCCGCTTATGCCAACCAAACTAAAAGGAATGACAAGCCTCGAGATCGCGATAATAGTAGCAATAGTACTGATAATCGCAGTGGCAGTGGGCTGGTACCTGTACACCACATTCCTATCCTCCGCCGCCGGCCAGCCAAGACTAAACGTAGTCTCAGCAGAGTTTTCCAATAGCACAAAGAAACTAACACTTGTATTAGTCAACCCAGGCCCCGTTGATGTACAGATTAGTAGCGTTGAGTTAGCCGGGAAGCTTGTTACCAACACCACCAAAATTGATGTAGGCAAGCAGGTTACTGTGTCAGTTAATATTGACATCTCGGCAGCGCCTGGCACGATGTTGCCTGGTAGGGTGATTTTGAGTAGTGGCCATAGCTTTCCGTTCAACGCGGTGGTTAAGCCGTAAGTGAAGTCAGTGAAGTAAAACCCCCTTTTTTCTATGTCTTCTCTTGAGGTGGCTTTTCTTCTTGGGGTTATCGTCGTGGTGGCTTTGGGGGTTGGGTGGTGGCTTTCCTCCACTTTTCTTGCGTCTAAGCAAGAGTTTACCCAGGTGTATCCCATCTCGGCGTATGTAGACGCCGATGGAGACTTCCTTCTGTGTGTCTACAACGCAGGGCCGCACGAGTTCTACGGGAGGTGGGTTCTCTCTGTGAAGTCTGGGCGGAGCGTCGAGGTGTCTCTGGTGGCGCCGGTGGGGAGACTCGTCGGCGTCCGGGGCTCGCTGGGAGAGCCCTTCACCCCCGGCACCTCGCCGGCGCTGATAATAACCACCGGCGGCGGCAGTAGCTACACGATCTACCCCATAGCAGTGCCAGACATCTCATCTGTTTCATGCGGCTGACGGCTCTGGATTACGTCTCGGCGTTGTATAGGCGCGGGCTCTTCTCGCATTTCTGTTCTCCTCGCGCGTTCTCCTGCTGTTTACCTCGACGAGGTAGCATGCCGGGAGGCCGGCCTTGAGCAGGTAAGGGGCATGCCGCCAGCCTTGATCATAAGTCCCGAGCATCCGCCTCATGCTATGCTTCATCGGGCTGTGGTGGTCTCCCCTTTTTTCTCGGCACGGTTGTTGCGGTGTGGTCCGGCGCCCGGGTCTCGATGAGCGCCTCGTGGCGCTTAGTCTCGCCACGGGCCTTGTCTTCGCTCCTCCTTCGCCGCGTTTGTCGCGTTGTTTTCTGTGTTTGCGGTGTACCTCCACCGGAGGCCTTGGCTCTCTGGCGTGTTGTGGAGGTTGGCGTTTGCGTCGAAGATCAACACCCTTTTCCTTGGGCTTTCTGGGGCGCCTGCTCCTTAGGGATAGGAGAAGCGTTGTTCCTGTGTTTGTGGGTTTGTCTCTGGCTTTCGTGGCGGCGCATGGGGTGGAGGCAGACGGGGTGTTTCCCACCTCAACTACTACGGGTGGCTTGTGTCTTATCACAGCCGCAAAAACCCCCTTACGGGGTGGACGGCGCTGTTTTTCGGGGCGCCGTGGTTACTACACGGAGTTCCTCTAAAAGGGGCTGAGGTGGTGACGGCGGCTTCCAGGGGGGGGGCACTTCGTGATTGAGCACTGGATCGCCGTGGCGCCTTGGGTAGGCCGCGTGGCGCGCCGCGGTGTTTGAGGTAATCTACGCCGCGTTGAGAAGCGGCGTGTCGCTGACCTCCTTGGCTGCTTCTTCGTCTCATGCGGCGTTTTCCGGTTGCTGGTGCTAGTGGCAGTGCCGTTTATCCGTCTCTTCACGTCTACGCCGGTCTGCAGGTCGCGTCTGTGGGCTTGGGCGTGCTGCCTGTCTTTGTCTACTTGGCGCCGCTTGGGTGAGGGCTCGGTGTTCACACCGTAATAGATATATACACACACGCTTTCAGGGCTATGCGAATGATCTTGGTCTTGGTTCTTGCTTGGGTGGTGTTTGCGTATGTGGTGCCTACTGAGTCTCTTGATGTGTATTTCTGGGCTAATCCCGGCGCGGTTGTGGTTAGGGGGTTCGACGGGGCTGAGCTGTGGCGGGGCGACGCGGTTTATCCCCTGGTGGCCACCGACGCAGCGGGGCGGTGCTTCGCGTTGGTGAACAGGCCTTATCTCTACAACCTGCAGATTCAGCCGATCACTCTGCAGGTCTCTGTCCCCACCACTGCTGAGCTTTCGCCTGACCTATTGGAGTCTTTGAGGCGGTCTGGGATTTCTCTGCCGCCGAAGGTGGGCATTGTGCTTAACTTCACTCTGCCGCTTCAGCCTTTGATACTTGCCAACGTGTATAAGGCTTCTGTGGCTTCGCTCCACACGCCCTACGGCTACCCGCTGTGGGCTGTGAACCTAGGCCCCAAGGTCAACGCCACCGCCGCCGCCACGGACTGCCGTAGCGTCTTGGTGGGCACCGTGGCGGGGGAGCTGTACCTGCTCCGGGACGGGAAGGTGGTTGACGTCAGGAGCGTGGGGTCGCCGGTGACGGCCGCCGCCTATGGCAGGACCGAGGGCGTCTTCTACGTGGGGACCGCCGACGGGAGGATTTGGCGGTACTCGGCCGCCTCTCTGGCGCAGGTGGGCGCGTGCAGTGGCTCTGTATACGCGTTGGCGGCGGCGCCGGACGGGAGCCCGGCGGCTGTGTGCTTCCAGAAGGGGGAGCGGCCGGTGGTGGAGCACTACCCCAGCGGGGTGAGGCTGGAGCCCGCCGTCCTTGTGACCTACGGCATAGACACGCCGCGGGTCCCCGCCGCCCTTAGCCAAGACGGCCGCGTCTTCGTGGTGGCGACCTTCGGCGAGGTAGTGGCCCTCTCCGGCGGCCGCGTCCTGTGGCGGGTTAAGGCCCCCTCCACGCCGACAGCCATCGCCGCGTCGGGCAACGGCTCCATAGTGGCGGTGGGCACCCTGGGCGGCGACGTCCTCATCCTCTGGAACGGGAAGGAGGTGGCGAGGTTCCTCGGGGACAAGATCGTGACCTCCGTGGCGGTGTCTATGGACGGAAAGACTGTTGCAGTGGAGAGGTGGGACTCCGCCTCCGGCCTCAGACTCGCCTTCGGCCGCGTGGTGGTGGCCGCCCCCCAGGGGTGTCTCCCAGTTGAGGTGGGGGTGCGGGCGGGCGCGTCGCTTTACCGGTACCAGCTGGAGGGCTCCGGCGTGGTTTTGTTGCCGGTGGGGAAGGTGTTGCTCGAGCCCGCGTATAGGTACATAGGCGACGTCAGGTGTCGCCCGCTTCAGAACATCACTTTAGACGTCAGAGGCGACCTGGAGGAGCCCGTGGAGGTGCGGTACGTGCTCGAGTACCGGGTCCGCCTGTCGCCTCCCAACGTGACGAGGGGCCCGCAGTGGGCGGCTGGGCCTGTCACCTTCTACGCAGAGCCCTCTGTGGAGGTCCCCGCCGTGGGGCCCGTGTCGAGGGGCAGGCTTGTGTTGGTGGGGTGGCGGGTGGACGGGCGCTCGGTGGATCTGCCGGTGTCCACAATCACTGTCAACGTGTCTGGGCCTGTGGAGGTGTCCGCGCTCTACAGAGCCGAGCTGCCGCCCACCGTGCCGATTGACGACGGCAACAGACTGAGGCTCGACAACGTCGTTGTGTTCGACGCATTTGGGAACCCGGCGGCTTCTGGGCCTGCGCCCGTGGTGTCTATCTACCCGGCAACTCTGCTTGGTAGCTACGTGAGGCAGGTCAAGGTCTCCACGGCGTGGCCTGCAGCGGTTAACGGCTCTCAAGTCCTCTGGGCCGACGTGGGGAGCAAGGTGGTGTTCAACGCCTCCGACTACGCTTTCCCCAACGGGACCCGCCTCGCCTTTAGGCTGTGGAAGGAGCTTAACGAGAGGTCGCGGGTGGTGGTTCTGACGGCCGACCGGCCCACCTCCCTCACTCCCATATACGCGGTGGAGTACAGAGTCTGGGTCAAGCTGCCTGCCTACGTCGCCGAGCCTCCTAACGCCACCTGGGCCGAGAGGGGCTCCGTTATTCGGGTGGCCGCCCCGCCGGTTATTGAGTCGGCTGGCAACACGCGTGTCGTGGTGGACAGATGGGCGATAAACGGGGTTGTGAACGCGTCTCTTACAGGCCCCACAGCCGCCATCAGAGTAACTAAGCCTCTCAATATCACGTTTACTACGAAGCGGCAGTATCTAGTGGCGTTCACGTCGAGATACGGCACGGCGCCGCTCTCAATGTGGGTTGATGAGGGGGCGACGGCCGCCGCGGTGCCGACGCCTACAGACGTGTGGTCTCCACCTCCGTTGCACTGGGTTTTCGCGGGCTGGCGCGACGTGGCGACCGGCGTGGTGTACAGCTACCCCTCTATGCCTGTGGTGACGGGCCCCGCGACGTACGAGGCGGTGTGGAGCCTCGACCCAGTGCCGCTGGTGGCCATCGGCGGCGGCGCCGCGGCCGCCGTGTTCCTCGTGTGGTTCCTCAGGAGGAGGCGCCTCCAGCGCCTAATGGCGGAGGTCGCCGAGTAGCCTCTGCGGTGGACGTAGTGGTCAACACCAGAAAATATTTATTTCTCTTTACCACCGCCTTCTGTGAGAGGTATGGAGTCTATTGACATGCTGATCGCGTTGAGCCTGGTGGCTCTCTTCATGTTGGGGGTGTACGTTCTGTCCTACTACTTTGCCGACGTGTCGAAGCAGACGGAGGCGGCGGCCGCTTCTAAGCTGGACGCGCAGGAGGTGCTTAAGAAGATCCTCCAGTCGCCGGGCGACCCCCCGGGCTGGACCGACATAAACCAGGTAAACTCGCTGGGGCTGGCGGACCGCGACCTGCCGGGCATGCTCGACCCGAAAAAGCTCATGGCGCTGGCGGCCGCAAGCGGCGTTGCGGCTGAGGCAGCCTGCAGGATAAACGCGGCGAAGGAGGACTACCCAGTGACGAAGGTCGGCTACGGCATCTACGTCTGGGGCGCCCCTACGCCGACAAGCGTAGATCCCTCCGTCTACGAGCGGATTCTGCGTAGCCTCTTCGGCGAGGACTGGAATAAATACGACATCGAGCTCCGGATCAAGCCCGCCCTCAACATAACCCTTGAGCTCCCGGAGAATCTCATCATCAAGGTGCATCCGCCCGGCGTCTACAGCTACGACGTGTGCTATATGTACTGGGGCGCGGACTCCCCCGTATATCAGGGGCCCCATGGCCTAATAATACGCGGCGCCTATTTGTGGACTGAAACGAAGGGCGGCGGCAAGAATCAACAGATCACGTACAATATAAGGATCGACTTAGAAAACACGGGATCAAGCGACGCAACGATAGAGTCTGTGCAAGTGGGTAGCTATGCCTTTGCGCCTGAACCGAATGAGAAAACTGTGAGGGCTGGATGTAGGACGTCAATTGAGAGGAGTATTGACCACGATCCTTGTGATAGTAACTGTATTGCAAGAGTGTGGTACAGAACCTCAAGCGACCCTCCCCCTCCTCCTGCGGAGAGAGATGTGTATAGGGGGCAACCAGGTAGATATCCTATAGGTTGCCAGGAGAATAAGCCGGGCAGTGATCTGGATATTGCTCCTGCTATGGCTTGTACGTCGGGTATGACCGGCGCTAATGGGACTGGCGCTGTTACCGTGCTAGGTGATGCGGTGTTCGCCTTTGTCTATGTTAGAGGTGTGATGTTGAGGGGGGTTAACTACACGTATTGGGGTGCTGGGGATATCTCTATAGTTGGTTTAGTGGCGCATCCAAGCCAAGGCGTCTATATAGTCCACAGCAAGTTGTTACAAAACGCCGGGCAGGGCGCCTCTCTCTGTGGGTGTGACGACGGCGGCGCCCCTGCGCTGGGCTTGAGGTACTTGGGCGTGTTTCTAGGCGGTCAGACTGTGCCGCTACTGCAGAACGTTAGGCTGAACCCAGCTTCGCAGTTTGACTTAAGCGCGGAGTGCGACAGCTCGGGCATGGAGAGGGGGGGTTGCCTAATTCCGTGGGGCAAGATCGGCCGCGCCAAGTTCCTCATAGCGGCGGTGTCTAGGAACAGCCAGGGCCAGCCGCCGCAGTGCGGCGAGATACCGCAGAACGACGTAATTGTGTTGCCGCTGGCCGGCGGCCTCCCGCCCCTGTACGAGGTCCATTTTGCCACCTGGAGGAGGTGGGTGAGTAGCAGGCCGGAGGCGCTGGCGGTGTCTCACGCATCGGCGGTGGCTGACGCAGGTGAGATAACGTATGTGGTGGACCTCTGGGTGTTTAGGTATCCATGAGGTGGGTGGTGGAGCTGGCGGTGTCCTCCTTCATCTTGGTGCTTGTGCTCGCGTTGTATAACTACACGGCGCCTAGCTCCCTCGCGGTGCAGGCGGGGGAGAGGGGGCGCTTCGCCGAGCTCTCCCTCTTCGCCGTGAGGCTCGCCTCAAGCCCGGAGTTCCTCTTCCGCCTCTGGCGGGACTGGGACGGCGCGGTGCAGCAGGCCAACGCCGAGGCTAGGTCCATAGAGCCTCTCGCGTCTGTGAACGTGACGCGTCCGGCGGAGGGCGCGTGTCCGTCGCCGCCGGCCCCCCGCTTCTCCATCTCGCTGGCCACGGTGCTTCCCAACGGCACTACTGTGTGTGTGGTGGTGTGGGCATGAGGGGGCAGGTGATCCTCCTGACGGCTTTGATTATCGCCGTGGCGGTGTCTGCCGTGTTGATTCTGCAGTCTGTGGCGACGTCTGCGCCGGGCTTCGGCGGGGTCCGCGCCGCGTATGGGGTGTTCTCCCGCGACGTGTCGAAGGCTGTTGAGGCAATAACGTCGTATCTAGACTACGTGGGCGCGGTCTCGTTGATAAACTTTACCGAGAACGCGGCATCGTACGCCCTGCCAGCTGTCGGGTTCGACGTGAGGGGGGACCCGGTTGAGTACTGCAATTGGCTTCACGTGAACAAGACCATCGACATGGTGAACGCGTCTATGATGTTTTTCGTGGTGAATAGGGCGCCGCTGGGCCTCTCCGTTGAGCTCCCCCAGCGCCCGCCGCCGGCGGACAGTTGCAAAACGCTTGAGTTTAGGGGTGGCGACCGGACTATAGTTAGACTCAACGTCACGGGTTTGCCCAACGGCACGCTACTCGTGACTCCGCAAGCTGAGAACTATGACAATGGACTGAAGCGTCAAGTGGGGCAGTTTTCTTTGGTGTTGCCGAGTCGCTTTGTTAACATGTCCTACAGGGCTTCTATGGTTATGGACGTGTCGCTCCTCGCGTTGGCGGGTCTCAATGTCACTCGGGAGTTTAATGTCTCGGCGAGGGTGCTCGGCGTCGACGTAAACTGCCCTGCTGATGTGGTGTGTGTGAACATCACGGTTTCTAGGCCGTATATGTGGACGGCGAGGTTTGAGGTGTTTAATAGAACTGTATACGTTGAAGAGGGCATGCTTTACATCAATTATTCCCTTTTGTCCAAAAACGCGGGCATAGATGTGGATCTTGTAAACTACACGGAATACAGCGCTGTGTACTCGATAAAACCGGAGGGTCTACCGGAGGGTCGGCTGGTGGAATACGTAATTAAGGCGTATGTGGCGAATATACCCATCTATCTGGCGCCTGCGGCGGCTGTGAATCCTCAGGCCGCGTGTCAAGGATCTGAGTTGAGAAATAACGGGTGGGACGTGCCGATTGTCTTAGCGAACTTTACTAAAGTAAATATATTAGATAGCCCAACATTGCATAGGAATGTAACTAAGATCAATTATAACATATATAATCAAGAAGTTACATATTGGGTCATTCATAGAAATGGAAAGATAGTCTTCAACAGCAATGTCTGTAGCGGCGATGTGAAGCAGAATCTGCGTAATAGAGGTCTGTACTGGGTGTATCCATGACGTCGCTTGAGCTCCTCATATTGACTGTCTTTGCGCTTCTCGCCATCTTTGCCGTGGTTCCGGTGGTGCTTCAGCAGATTTATCAATACCAGGCCTTGGCGGAGGCGCGGGCGGCGCTTGCCTTTCTGAACGCGCTGGCCGACAGCGTGGAGAGCGATATGGGGGCCGCCTATGCCCAGAAGGTCTTGAACCTGCCCACCTTCCGTCTCGGGGGGCTGGACTTCTCCACGCAGGTAGTCGGCAGGTGCGGCGACGACCCTGTATACAACACAACGTTGATCTACAGGTCGCAGTATCTCTCGCTCTTTGGGCAGTTTAGGGGGACGCGGTGGGCGCCCCTTGTGGAGGCCCCGGAGCCGCTTCTCGCCATATATGGCTGGGGCACCTCCGCCTCGCTTGTGTCTAGGCTTGTGAAATACGGCAGTGTCGTCGTTGTGCTCGACGTGACATACACGGCGGCGCCTGGCGCAACTGGGGTCGGCATGTACTACGAGGTGCGGGCGCCCGTGACGTATAAAGTGTCGCAGTGTACGTTCCCCGGCCTCGACTTGGCGGGTGTAGATGCCGTGGTTGTGATCCCGGTTAGTCTGGAGTTGCGATGAACGCCCTGCAGACCGCCGTAGCGATGGTCTTCGCCGGGCTCCTCTCCGTCTTGGTGGCGTGGGCCGTGAATACGCAGGCTCAGCAGGT
>Ga0272445_1000801_pt1 | contig 26953 bp, 20 predicted proteins | sample YNPCB0031_FD_194404 | JGI IMG/M metagenome (GOLD analysis project Ga0272445, IMG submission 194404) | Hot spring sediment microbial communities from Yellowstone National Park, WY, United States - YNP-CB-003-1 | ecosystem: Environmental > Aquatic > Thermal springs > Hot (42-90C) > Sediment... | reverse complement strand
TATAATTTATCATGAGAAAAATACTTATTGTTGATGATGATGAAAGTATAAGGCTTATTTTTAAAAAAGTGCTTGAAAATTCAGGTTATGAAGTTCAAACTGCCTCAAATGGGAAAGTTGCCCTTAATATTCTTGAAAATGAGAAATTTGATATTTTTATAATTGATTTGAAAATGCCAGAAATGGATGGGATAACATTTTTAGAGGAGATAAAGAAAAGGAATTACGAGGGGATTCCTATAATTTTAACTGCTTATGGAGATAAGGAAAGTGCAGTTTCTGCCTTAAAACTTGGTGCCTACGATTTTGTTGAAAAACCAGTAAGTGTTAATGATTTAAAATTTGCAATTCAAAGGGCAATTGAAAGAAAGGAATTAATTGAAGAGAATGCAAGGTTAAAGGAAACAGAAAAAATAAATAGAATCATTAATAAGATTTTTAATTTTTTTAATGAGGAAGATTTTTTAAAGAATTTTTCAAAAATAATCGTTGAAGAGCTTTCTCTTGAAAGTGCAATGATTTATATATATAAACCTGAAGAAAAAATTTATTTTTATCCAAGATTTATTCCAGAAATAGAAAATTTTATTGAAGAAATTAAAAATGAAGGTTTTGTTATAAAAGATGTTTATATCTTTCAAAAAGTTTTGCCTTCAGAAGAAATTGAAGGTGTTTTTGTTATTAAATCATTTTTCCCTTTTATAGAAAGGGAAATTGAAACTTTTCGTTTAATAGCAAAACAAGCGGAGATTTTTTGGAAACATTTAATTTTAAAGGAAAAGTTAAAGGAGAGTTTAGATAAGTTGAAGATTTTCCATCTTGCAACTATTAAAACTGGAAGGAATTCAATAATTGCTGACATAACTAACGCATTGATAAAGAATCTGGAAGAACCCTTAAAAAATTTAGAAATTTCCTTTTCATATTTTAAAAATTTAGAGGAATTTAAAGATTTAAAAGAAACAAATGAAATTTTGAGGGCAATTTCTGATATTAACAAAATATTTCAAAATATTAAAGAAATTTTAGGGAATTTTAAACCGATAAGGAAAAAGGTAAAATTGGGTGAAATAATAAACGTTGCCTATGAAATTTTACTTCCGAATTTTAAAGAATCAAAAATTAGTTTTTGGAGAGAAGGCATTCCTGATGTTGAAATAGATGGTTATCCTTCTTTACTTGAACAAATATTTATAAATCTATTTTTAAATTCAATTGATTCTATAAAAGGAGGCGGGAAAATAATTGTTAGATTGAATGAAGAAGAGGATTTTGTTAAAATAGAGATAAGTGATACAGGTTCTGGTATACCTGATGAGATAAAAGATAAAATTTTTGAACCCTTTTTTACAACAAAAGAAGGTGGGCTTGGAATAGGTCTTTTCCTTGTGAAAAATGCGGTTAAAATGCATGGTGGAGAAATTTATTTTGAAAGTGAAGAGGGAGTTGGAACGACCTTTTATATAAATTTACCTAAAAGATGGGAAGGATTTTAGAACTAATTTTTACTTCATTTATTCTTATTTTAACTTTTCCTTTATGGATTGCAATAGGAATTTTAATAAAATTGGAAAGTAAAGGTCCTGTTTTTTTTACTCAGGAAAGAATTGGTAAGGATTTAAAAATATTTAAAATTTATAAATTTAGAACAATGTATGTTGATCAGGAAGAAAGGTTAAATAAATATTTAGAAAAAAACAATTTTGCTAAAAAAGAATGGGAAACATTCAGAAAATTGAAAAGTTTTGACCCAAGAATAACTAAAATAGGTAAGATATTGAGGAAATTCAGTCTTGATGAGCTGCCTCAAATTTTAAATGTTATAAAAGGGGAAATGGGACTTGTTGGACCAAGACCCTATTTAAAAGAAGAAATTAATGATATTCCTGAAGAATATTATGACATATTTAAGGTAAGGCCAGGCATTACAGGACCATGGCAAACAGGTGGTAGAAATAAAATAAAATTTAATGAAAGGATGAAAATTGAAAGAGATTATGTAAGGAAAAGAAGTTTTTTAAAGGATTTTTCTTATCTTTTTAAAACAATAAATTCAATAGTAAATGGAGATGGAATATGAAAGGTAAAAAAAAGATAAAAAAATATGTATATTTATTTGGAGGGAAAAAGGCTGAAGGAAATGCAAAGATGAGGGAACTTCTTGGTGGTAAAGGTGCAGACCTTCATGAAATGACAAGGATTGGAATAAATGTTCCTCCTGGATTTACAATAACAACAGAAGCCTGCATTTATTATTATAATAAAGGAAAACTTCCAAAAGAACTTTTACGAGAGGTAAAAAAAGGAATTGAATTTCTTGAAAAATTAACAGGTAAAAAATTTGGTTCACATGAAAACCCATTGCTTGTATCTGTTAGAAGTGGTGCAAGGGTTTCAATGCCAGGAATGATGGATACAGTCCTGAACTTAGGTATAAATGATGAGATAATGGAAGGTTTGGCAAAGTTGACAGGGAATAGGAGGTTTGCCCTTGATGTTTATAGAAGATTTATTCAAATGTTTGGAAATGTTGTTAAAGGTGTTCCACATGAAAAGTTTGAAGAGATTTTAAGTGGAAAGAAGATGGAAAAGGGAGTAAAACTTGATACAGAACTTGATGAAAATGACCTTGAAGATATTATTAAAAAATATAAGGAAGTTTATAAGGAATATACAAAAGAAGATTTTCCAAAAGATCCATGGGACCAGCTCTTATGTGCTATAAAGGCAGTATTTGAATCTTGGAACAATAAAAGAGCAATAGAGTATAGAAGAATTCACAATATTCCTGATACTTGGGGAACTGCCTGCAATGTTCAAACAATGGTTTTTGGAAATATGGGTTATGATAGTGCAACAGGTGTTGCTTTCAGTAGGAACCCATCAACAGGTGAAAAGGAAATTTTTGGTGAATATTTACCAAATGCCCAAGGTGAAGATGTTGTTGCAGGAATAAGGACACCAAAACCAATTGCTGAACTTAAAAATGAAATGCCAAAAGCATATAAAGAGCTTGTTAGTATTTTCAAAAAACTTGAAAAGCATTATAGAGATATGCAGGATATGGAATTTACGATAGAAAAAGGTAAAGTTTATATGCTTCAGACAAGAACTGGTAAGAGAACACCAAGGGCAAAGGTTAAAATAGCAGTTGATATGGTTAAGGAAAAACTCATAACAAAAGAGGAAGCAATAATGAGAGTTTCTCCAGAAGATATAGATCACCTTTTACATCCTCAAATTTCTTCTTCGTTTAAAGGAATTCCAATAGCAAAGGGGCTTCCTGCTTCACCTGGTGCTGCTAAGGGAAAGGTTATATTTGATGCTGATAAGGCAGCAGAACTTGGCTTAAAAGGAGAAAATGTTATTCTTGTAAGGGTTGAAACTTCACCTGATGATATACATGGAATGGCAAGAGCAAAAGGCATTTTAACTGCAAGAGGTGGTATGACTTCACATGCAGCAGTTGTTGCAAGAGGAATGGGCATTCCATGTGTTGTTGGATGTGAATCAATTGCTATAGATTATTCAAAGAATTTGTTTGAAGTAAATGGAAAAGTTATAAAAGAAGGAGAACTTATAACAATAGATGGAACAACTGGAAATGTTTATGTTGGTGATGTTCCTCTTGAAATGCCTGAAATTTTCCCAGAACTTCAAGAGCTTTTAAAATATGCAGATAAAATTAGAAAACTTGGGGTAAGGGCTAATGCTGATACTCCAAAGGATGCAAAAAGGGCGCTTGAATTTGGTGCAGAAGGTATTGGGCTTTGCAGAACAGAACATATGTTTTTTGAAGGTGAAAGAATATACATAATGCAGGAAATGATACTTGCTACAAATGAGGAGGAAAGGAAAAAAGCACTTGATAAACTTTTACCTTTACAAAGGGAAGATTTTTATGAGATATTTAAGGTTATGGATGGACATCCTGTTGTTATAAGAACACTTGACCCACCACTTCATGAATTTTTACCAAAGGATGACGAAAATATTCAAAAAGTTGCTGAAAGACTTGGTAAAACTTTTGAAGAGGTTAAAAAGAAGGTTGAAGGTCTTTTAGAGGCAAATCCAATGCTTGGACATAGGGGTTGTAGGCTTGGAATAACATATCCTGAAATAACAGAAATGCAGGCAAGGGCAATCTTTGAAGCAGCAATTAAGGCAAAAAAGGAAGGAATAAAAGTTATTCCAGAAATTATGATTCCAATTGTTGGAATAGAAAAGGAACTTGAAATGCAAAAGGAAATAATAGATAGGGTTGCAAAAGAAATTATGGAAAGGGAAAACATGAAAATAGAATATACAGTTGGAACAATGATTGAAATACCAAGGGCATGTATTGTTGCCGATAAGATTGCAAAAATTGCTTCTTTCTTTTCGTTTGGAACAAATGATTTAACTCAAACTGTTTATGGGTTTTCAAGGGATGATATAGGTAAATTCTTACATGCTTATATAGAAAAAGGAATTTTGAAAAAGGATCCATTTGTTACAATAGATATAGAAGGTGTTGGAGAATTTATGAAAATATGTGTTGAAAGAGGGAAAAGGGCAAATCCAAATTTAAAAATAGGGATATGTGGAGAACAAGGTGGGGATCCTGAATCAGTTAAATTCTGTCATAAAATAGGTCTTACATATGTAAGTTGCTCACCTTACAGGATTCCAATTGCAAGATTTGCTGCTGCTCAGGCAGTTTTAGAAGAAAAAATGAAGAGAAATGAAGATTAATGAAAAAATTTTAAGAATAATTTTTTTCTTTTTTGTAGTTCTTTTTGTTTTCATAATCTATCTTCTTACAACTGCACCAACTGTTGTTTTTTGGGATGTAGGTGAATTTCTTGCAACTTCTTATATTTTAGGAATTCCCCATCCACCAGGAACCCCTCTTTATGTTATTTTAGGAAGATTTTTTTCAATTTTACCATTACCTTTAAATACAATAAAAAGGATAACACTTATTGCAATTCTTTCAGGTGCTTTCTCTGCTGGCTTTGTTTATTTAATAACAGTAAAGATAATTGATTTATTTAGGGGAAATGTTTCAAGATGGATTTCTCATTTTTCAGGAATTTTAGCAGGACTTACAGCACCTTTTGCATATACAACATGGTGGTCAAGTATAGAAGCAGAAACATATGCCCCTTCAAACTTTTTCATGTTCCTTTCCACATACCTGGCTTTACTTTGGTGGGAAAACAAAGATAAAAAAGATTCTGTTAAATATTTACTTCTTATAATATATTTACTTTCTCTTGGTTCAGGAGTTCATCTTTCAGCACCTTTTATATTTCCAGCAATATTTATCTTTGTTTCGTTTATAAAACCAGACATAGTTTTTGATTATTATCTTCTTGGAACCTTTTCTTCGTTTTTAATTTTAATTTCAACAATTTTTTCAAGTTTTACTTCTCCTTCATGGGGAAAAATCGCATTAATTTATTTAATTGGTGGAATAGGTTCAGGAATATTCCTTTATGCTAAAAAATATTTTAAGGAATTTGGACTTAAAGAAAGTTTATTTTTTGCATCTATTGTAATAGGAATTGTTGGAATTTATTTAAATTCTCCTTTTTTATTTATAATTGCTTCCCTTTCCACATTCATAATTACATTAATTTTTGGAAAACTCTATTCTGAATATAAGGGTTTTTCACTCATTCTTGCACTTATAGCAGTTTCAGCAGAATTTTATCTTATAATAAGAGCATATCATAATCCTCCAATAAATGAGTCCGATCCAAAAACATGGCAAGCTTTCTGGGATGTTCTTTTAAGAAAACAATATCCACCAGCAGATGTTTTTCCAAGGAAAAGTCCATTTTTTGAGCAACTTAAACTTTTCTGGACTTACTTTGCAGGAAGACCGGGTGATATAGGAATGCCTTCTCAATATGTTCCAATAATTTTCATTTTAGGATTTATTGGTTTTGCATTGCATATTGCTTATGAAAAAAAGAGTTTTTCACTTCTTGGAAGTGCATTAATATTAACGACACTTGGTCTTGTATTTGTTTTAAACTTAAAATATTCTGCAACAGACCCAAGACCATTTATTCCTGAAGATATGAGAGAAGTAAGGGATAGGGATTATTTCTTTATACCAGGATTTTTCTACTTTGCAATTTATACAGGAATTGGATTTTTTGGTGTTTTTAAACTTGCAATAGAAAATTTAAAATTTTTCAAAAAAATAGCAACCTATGTTGCTTTAATTTTTACAATAATAATACCTTTATGGCAAATTTTTTCCTATTACAAAATGGTTGATAGGTCAAAAAATTATGCGTGTGAGGATTATGCTTATAACCTTTTAAATTGTGTAGAAGATAATGGAATTTTATTTACAAATGGTGACAATGATACTTTCCCTTTATGGTGTGCTCAGGAGGTTCTTGGAATAAAAAAATCTGTAATAATTGCAAATCTTTCCCTTTTAAATACAAACTGGTATAACAAACAACTTAAAAGATTAGGTGTCCCCTTTTATTTTACAGAAGAAGATATGGATAAACTTGTTCCATTTATAGGACCTAATGGAGAAATTGTTCTTGTAAGGGATCTTGTTATAAGGGATATGCTTGCAGCAAATTTTGGTTATGAATTGCCAAAAGAAGAGAAAGAATATGTAAGTTTACAAAGAATAAATTTAAGATTTCCAAAAATATACCTTGCTCCACCAGATTCTTTTGCAAAAAAAGTTATAGAAGGCAGAAAGCCAAAGTTTCCAATTTATTTTTCAATAACATGTGAGACAAAAGTTTATAAAGGTTTTTCAGATTATTTAATTCTTGAAGGAATGGCTTATAGAGTTGTTCCTTATAAGGTCAATAAAGATACCCCACTTGGTTATGCAGTTGATATTGAAAAAACCGATTCACTTTTTATGAAGGTCTTTAAATTCAGGGGTTTTGTTGATGAAAATAAATTTTTCATAGATAGAACCCATCAAAGAATACTTTCAAATTATCGTGCCCCTTTAACAGTTCTTGCAATCCTTTATTTTGAAAGAGGAGAAATTGAAAAAGCAATTAATAGAATTGAATTTGCCTTGAATTTTGAAGGAAATAGGGATTTAATGGATAGAGATGATAAGAGAATTGTTTATTTTATGAAGCTTCAATTAGCACAATTTAGCATTGCAGGTGGATATTTTGATAGGGCAATAAAGGTTTGTGAGGAACTTTTAAAAGAAGAAAAAAATAGCATTGTTTATACTCTTTTTGGTGATGCATATAGAGGGAAAGGGGAGCTTAAAGAAGCAAAAAATTATTATAATCTTGCCCTTTCTTTACCACCAAATTACATAAGAACTTATTCCTCTTTAATTGAACTTTATATTTCTGAGAATAAAAAGGATAGTGCACAAAAAATCTTTAATTCAATGAAAGAGAAATTTAAAGGTTCTCCCTTAATTGATTCTTTAAAGCAAAAATATAAACTTGATTGATAATTTAAAAATACTTTCAGAAATTTTTGGTCCTTCTGGTAAAGAGGAAAGGGTTAAAGAATTTATTTTTGAGAGCTTAAGGGATTATGTTGATGAAATATTTGATGATTATTTTGGTAATCTTTATGTAAGGAAAGGGACTGGAAATCCAAAAGTTCTTATATGTTCTCATATGGATGAGGTTGGATTTATAGTTAAAGGGATAACACAGGATGGATATTTAAAATTTGAACCTATCGGCTCTATTGAACCAGAAGTTTGTATTGGAAAGAAAATAATTTTTGAGAATGGAAGAAAAGGTGTTATAGGTTTTAAGCCTTTTCACCTTCAAAAAGAAAAGGATAAAAAAATAGATTTTGAAGAACTTGTAATAGATGTTGGAATGAGTAAAAAAGAAGCAGAAAAGAAATTTTTTAAAGGAATATATGCAACTTTTTCAACTCCTTTTTCTTCATTAAATAATGATTTTTTTAAAGGAAAGGCATTTGATGATAGGGTAGGATGTTGTATTTTAATTGAAATAATGAAAAATTTTTCTCCAGATTATGAGCTTGTTGCCCTTTTTTCATCTCAAGAAGAGGTTGGTTTAAGGGGAGCAAAAATAGGAGCAGAAAAAATTTTGCCACATATAGGAGTAGTCGTTGAAACAACAGCAGCAGGAGATTTCTACAAAAAAGATGACGAAGATTTCCCTTCTCTTTCAAAAGGTCCTGTTTTAACAATAATAGATAGGGCATGCATAGTTAATAAAGAGATTTTTGAAATCATTAAAAAAATTGCAGAAAAGGAAAATATACCTTTTCAATATAAAAAACCACTTATCGGTGGAACTGATGCGGGGAATATTCAAATTGCAGGGAAAGGTGTAAAAATTGCTGTTATATCAGTTCCTTCAAGATACATTCATTCTCCTGTTTCAATAATAAATAAAATTGATTTAGAAAATACTTATTCTCTTCTTTTAAATTTTTTAAAGGAGGTTAAAAATTATGGATGAAATTTTAAAGGAATTAACCTATAAATTTGGTGCATCAGGAAATGAGGAAGAAGTTAAAAATTTTTTAAAGGAAAAATTAAAGAATTTTGATATTTTTGAAGACAATTTCGGAAATTTAATTGTGTCAAATACTTTTTCAAAGGATTATTTTTTATTTTTAACAGGAATTGATGAATCTTCCTTTTTTATTTCAGAAAAAGAAAAGGATTTCTATAAGTTTAAAATTATTGGTGATTATAAACCTTTAAATATAATAGATCGTTTTGTAATTTTTAAAGATGGAAAAAAAGGGATAATAAGAAGTTTGAAGGAAAAGGATATTGATTTTTCTGATTTAAGAGTTGAAATTCTTGGAAATAAAAGTGCAGAAATAGGCGAACCTTTTATAATTGAGCCCTTTTTTTATGAAGATGATGAATTTTTAATTTCTTCCAACATTGATGCAAGAATATTTGCTTCTCTTTTAATAAGATTGATAGAAAAATTTCCTTTAAAAATATTATTCCTCGTTAAAACAAAATTAAATCAAAAGGGAATACTTCCAGGGATAAAGGATGAAAGCGCAAAATTCTTTTTCTTTTTGAAAATATTTTCAGATAAGGAAATAAATCTTGGTAAAGGACCATTTATAAACTTTTTGGGAAAAGAATATGTGATGCCTTTAAATTTAAAAAATAAAATAATTTCAATAGTTAAAGAGGAGAATATTCCTTTTCAAATAGGGATTTCAGAAGAACCCTCTCAATTTTATTATTATTTATTTTCTTCTGGTTTTGAAAATTTAATTTGTGTTTCTTTACCATTAAAATATAAGGAAAGTGTTTATAAAATTATAAAGAAAATTGATGTTTTAAATATGGAGAGATTGTTTGAAATTTTTTTTAAAAAACTTTAAAATAATAAATTATGAAAAGGGAAGGTTATTATATATTTATTTCTTCATCAAAGGGGAAAGAGCCAAAAAGATTTTTCATTTCAGAATTTAAATTGAAAATTTTAAAAATTTTTATATTTTTTATTATTTTTATTACCCCATTTTTTTTATATTCAATTTATTTTTTCTATTCAAATTTTTATGATTATTTAGTTTTAAAGAAAAGAATAAACGAGTATGAAGAAAAAATTGAGAAAATAGAGATAATTGAAAAGAAAATGGAAAAAATGATAAATTATGCAAAACAAATAAACTATATGCTTAATCCAAAAGTTATTTCTAAAGAAATTTCTAAAGATATTGATTTAAAAAAAATGGATAATAAAAATGAAAATGAATTTATACCTCCTTTAAAAGGATTTATAACAAGAGGATTTTCAAAGGAACACCCTGGCATTGATATATATGCTCCCTTAGGCACTCCTGTTTTTGCCTCCTCTGATGGAATTGTTGTAGAAAAAAGTTTTTCTCCTATTTTTGGTTTATACATTAAAATAAAACATAATGATGACATTTATACCCTATATGGACATCTAAATAGAGTTTTTGTAAATAAAGGGGATTTTGTAAGAAAAGGTGATATAATAGGGGAGGTTGGTTTAACAGGTAAAACTTCTGGTCCACATTTACATTTTGAAATTTTAAGAAATGATGAGCCCTTTTATCCTTTTTTTATATTTTAAAATTTAAGGAGGTGAGCTATGAGAATATTTAAAATAATTATACCATTTATAGGTATTCTTTTCCTTTTATGTGTAAAAGTTGAAAGAAAACCATTACCATATGCAGAAAAAGGAGGAATTTTAAGAATTGGAATGGTAAAAGAACCTTCTAATTTAAATCCCCTTTTCCCTCCTCTTGTTGAGCCAAATCCTTTTTATGATTTAATATTTCAACCTCTTTTCAAAATTCATAAAGATAGGGTTATACCAATGCTTGCAGAATCATGGGAATTTTCAGAGGATTTAAAATCTATAACTTTTTATTTAAGAAAAAATGTAAAATGGCATGATGGGAAGGAATTTACTGCTGAAGATGTTATTTTTACTTATAATTTAATTAATGACCCTGAAATAAACTCACCCCTTAAATCTCAATTTAGATTTGTTGAAAGGGTTGAAAAAATTGGAGAATATGCAGTTAAATTTGTTTTTTCAAGAATCTATTTATATGAACTTTATGATTGTAATTTTTATCCTTTACCTTCTCATATTTTAAAAGATAAAAAAGATATCGGAGATTTTTCTCAAAACCCAATTGGTAATGGTCCATATAAATTAAAAAGATGGATTAAAGGTAATTTGATAGAATTAGAAGCAAATGAAAATTATTTTTGTTTTAGCCCTCCAATAAAAACAATATATTTCAAATTTTATCCATCTCCTGAAATTGTTTCCCTTGCTTATAAGGAAGGAAGAATTGATATTGCGTTTGATATTACACCTAAGGAAATTCCTGTTATAAAAGAAAAAAAAGGTAAATTGGAAAGTTTTTATGGAAATCAAATTTTCTTCATTGGGTTTAATTTAGGAAAATTCCCTTATAATGACATCAATTTTAGAAAGGCAATTTCTTTATCAATAAATAAAGATGAAATTGTTACAAAGACGATGGAAAATTATGCTGAAAAAATTTCTTCTCCAATCCCACCTCATCATTGGGCATATGATTCTTCGTTAGAAGATACAAAATTTGATATTGAAAGAGCAAAGAAAATTTTAGAAGATTTAGGTTTTAAAAACATTGATAAGGACCCTTATCTTGAAATTGGAGGAAAAGATTTTTCAATGAACATTTTAACTGAAAATATACCTGAAAAGATTTTAATTGCTCAAAAGATAAAACAAGATCTTGAAAGGGTTGGACTACCATGTAATATCATGATTCTTTCTGGATTTGATTATGTTAAAAAACTTATAGAAAGGGACTTTGATGTTTATCTTTTCTCATGGACATATGGAGAAAAGGTTGACCTTATTCCTTTATGGCATTCAAAGTATGGGATATTTAACTTTACAGGTTTTAAAAATGAAGATTTTGATAAATATTTAGAAAATTCAATACTCACAATAAATCAGATGGAAAGCAAAAGGAATTTTAAATTGGCTCAAAGAATTTTGTTTGAAAATTTACCTGCAATTTTTCTCTTCACAAATAAAAAAATTTTTGCATATTCTGAAAGAGTTAAGGGAATTGAACTTTATGCCGATTCACCAATTTCAAATCTTGATTTGATTTTTATTCCAAAAGCACAGCAGGAAGTCAGTATTGAATTTGAGGTAAAAGAGGAAAAACCATTAGAGGAGAAAAAAATTGAGGAAATTAAAAAACCATTAGAAGAAAAACCTCTCCCTCCTATTCGTTCTGAAGAAATTTTAAAAGCAGAACTTGCTAAAAAGGAAGAGATTTTACCGAAAGAAGAAGTAAAAGAAGTTCCAAAGGAAGAAGTTGAGAAAAAAGAGGAAATTCAACCCCTTCCTCCAAAAGAACCGCAAATTGTTGCTGAAGCAAAAATTTTAAAAGCAGTTCAACCAATTTATCCGGAGGAAGCAAAAAAATTGAATTTAAAAGGGCTTGTAATTGTAAGGGTTCTTGTTGATAAAACAGGAAAGGTTATTGATGCTAAAATTTTAAAAAGTTCAAATTATGCAATTTTAGACGAGGCAGCATTAAATGCTGCAAAGGAATTTGTTTTTGAACCTGTAAAAGATGAAAGAGGAATTCCTATTGAATTTTTCACAACAATTCCTTTCAGATTCTAAGGAAGAGCAATTTATAAAACTTTGTGTTGAAATTGCAAAACTTGGGGAAGGAAGCGCTCGTCCAAATCCATTGGTTGGTAGTGTGGTTGTTAAAAAAAATAGAATTGTTGGAATAGGATATCATAAAGCACCCGGTTTACCTCATGCTGAAAGAATTGCGATTGATAATGCAGGTAAAGATGCAGAAGATGCTGACCTTTATGTAAATCTTGAACCATGTGTTCATTTTGGAAGAACTCCTCCTTGTGTTGATTACATAATAGAGAAAAAAATAAAGAGGGTTTTTATTGGGACAAAAGACCCAAATCCAGTTGTAAATGGTAAAGGGATAGAAAAATTAAAAAGGGCAGGGATAAAGGTAAAAGTAGGGATTCTTGAAGATGAATGTAGAGATTTAAATAGAAAATATTTTGTTTTTCATGAGAAAAAGAAAATATTTGTTGCTTTAAAACTTTCCCTTTCCTTAGATGGTAAAATAGCGAACTATAAAGGTCTTTCAAAATGGATTTCATCAAAAAGTGCAAGAGAATATTCTCATAAATTAAGAGGAGAATTTGACTTAATTGGAATAGGAAGTGGAACACTTTTAAACGATAATCCTTCACTTTTTCCTTATCTATATTTTTCTCCCTTAAATCCAATTCCCCTCATTGTTTCTACAAAAAAAATTCCTTTTGATAAAAAAATTTTTAAGAATCACAAAAAAGTTTTTATTGCCACTTCCTTTAATTATGAAGAAGTTCCTGAAAATGTGGAAATTATAAAAGTAAAGGAAGAAGATGGGAAAATTTCTCTTAAAGAACTTTTAAAAAAATTGTATGAAAGAGGATTTCAAAGCATCATGTTTGAAGGAGGAAGCGAAATATCTTCTTCTTTGTTAAAAGAAAACCTCATTGATGAATATCATATTTTTATAACACCATTTATAATTGGTGATGGAATTTCTCCGTTTAAATCCTTTAAACTCAAAAAACTTTCAGAGAAGAAAATTTTGAAAATTAAAGAAATTAAATTTTTTGATGAAACAATTTATATGAGGCTTTTATGAAAACAAGTTTTAGAGACCTTTATTGTGGAGATGTAAATGAAAAAATTGTAGATAAGGAAATAAAGTTATGTGGATGGATTAAAAGAATAAGGATTTTAGGTGGTGTTATATTTTTTGATTTAAAAGATAGAGAAGGTTATGTCCAATGTGTTGTTGAAAAAAAGGATGAGAATTTGTATGAGATTGCAAAAAATTTGAGAATTGAAGATTGCATCCAAATTTTTGGTGTTGTTAGGGAAAGGAAAGATAAAAATCCAAAAATAAAAACAGGAAATGTTGAAGTTTTAGTAAAAGATATAAAGGTATTTTCAAAATCAATTGATTTACCCTTTCTTCCAGAAGATGATATTAATGTTTTTGAGGAAACAAGATTGAAATATCGTGTTCTTGATTTAAAAAGACCGCAAATGCAAAAAAATATAATTTTTAAACATAAATTGATTCAAAATATAAGAGAATTTTTGAATAAAAGGGGATTTTTGGAAATTGAAACTCCTTTCCTTTCAAAAAGCACACCAGAAGGGGCAAGGGATTTTCTGGTTCCTTCAAGAATTTCTCCTGGTAAATTTTATGCACTTCCACAATCCCCTCAACTTTATAAACAAATTCTTATGGTAAGTGGATTTGACAGGTATTATCAAATTGTAAAATGCTTTAGAGATGAAGATTTAAGAAGGGATAGACAGCCAGAATTTACACAACTTGATTTAGAAATGAGCTTTGTTAATGAAGAGGATATATTTTCTCTTATAGAAGAACTTTTTAAAGAAATTTTGATGAAACTTTTAGGAATAGATTTAAAAATACCTTTTCCAAGAATTAAATATGAGGAATGTATGAAAAAATATGGAAGTGATAAACCAGATTTAAGGGTAGGATGGGAGATAAAGGATTTTAGCAATTTATTAAAAAATAAGGGAATAAATATTTTTGAAAATTCTGAAGTGATTTTAGGACTTCAAATTGATAAGGATATTTCAAGAAAAGATATTGAAGAAATAAATGAATTTGCAATTCAAAATGGGGGAAAAGGTATTACCTATGTCAAATATTTTGATTCCTTAAAAGGACCGATGGCAAAATTTTTAAAGGAAAATGATTTAATTAATGGAAATACATATATAATTGTTGGAGATAAAAAAGAAAAGGCATTTTTCATCCTCAGTAAAATAAGGGAAAAATGTATAAAAATTTTAAATCCAGAATTTAAAGAGAATTTTTCCTTTTTATTTATCACCCATTTTCCCCTTTATGTATGGGATGAGGAAGAAAAAAAATGGGAACCAGCCCATCATCCATTTACAATGCCAGAGGAAATTCTTGATATTGAAATTAAAAATCCAGAAGAAATAATAGGAAGGCAATATGACCTTGTACTCAATGGGGTTGAAATAGGTTCTGGAAGCATTAGAATTCATGACCCAGAGCTTCAAAAGAAAGTTTTAAGAAAACTTGGTTATAGTGATGAGGAAATTGAAAAAAGATTTGGATTTTTTTTAGAAGCATTAAGTTTTGGTGCCCCACCCCATGGTGGAATTGCTCTTGGAATTGATAGAATTGTTGCTTGCCTTTTAAATTTAGAAACAATAAGGGATGTTATCCCATTTCCAAAAACAGCTAAAGGATATGCACTTTTTGAAGGGGCACCATCAGAGGTTGATAAAAAGCAGCTTGAAGAATTAAAATTGTTTATAAAACATGAAGAAGATTGAAAAAAGAAAAATAATGGATAAGATTGATATAAAAAATACAATTGAAAGGCTTGCATCTGAAATTCTTGAAAGGCATAAAGATTACAAAAAAATTGCATTGATAGGGATAAGGACAAGGGGAGCACCAATTGCAAAAAGAATTAAAAAAATCCTTGAAGAAAAAATTAAAATAGAAATTCCTCTTGGTATCCTTGATATTACCTTTTATAGGGATGATTTGCAGAAAATATCAGAATATCCAGAAGTAAAGAGCACATTGCTTGATTTTGATGTAAATGGTAAAGAAATTATACTTGTAGATGATGTTCTTTATACAGGAAGAACAATAAGAAGCGCACTTGATGCGATTATAGATTTTGGAAGACCTGATAAGATAGAACTTCTTGTTTTAATTGATAGGGGGCATAGAGAGCTTCCAATACATCCTGATTATTTGGGAAAGAAAGTTGCAACTTCAAAAAATGAAAGTGTTGAGGTAAGACTTGAAGAGGTTGATGGTGTTGATGAAGTTGTTATATGTGAATTTATAAATAATTTTTAAGGAGGAATTTATGGCAATTTTTCTTTCTGAAAATACAAGGGTATTGGTTCAAGGAATTACAGGAAGGGATGGCTCTTTTCATACAAAACAGATGCTTGATTATGGAACAAAAATTGTTGCAGGAGTAACACCTGGGAAAAAGGGAGAAAGTGTTTATGGAGTTCCTGTTTATAATTCTGTAAAAGAGGCAGTAAAAGAAAAAGGAGCAAACACTTCTATAATTTTTGTTCCAGCAAAATTTGCACAAGACGCAATCTATGAGGCAATTGATGCTGGAATAAAGCTTATTGTTGTCATAACAGAAGGAATACCAGCACTTCAAATGGCAGAAGTAAAAAGTTATATTAAGGGTAAAAATGTAAGAATAATAGGACCAAATTGCCCTGGAATAATTGCACCTGGGATTGCAAAGGTTGGTATAATGCCAGGAAATATATTTAAAAAAGGGAAAATAGGTGTTGTTTCAAGAAGTGGAACACTTACATATGAGGTTGTATATCATCTTTCTGAAAATAATCTCGGACAATCAACAGCAGTAGGTATAGGTGGGGATCCAATAATTGGAACAAAGTTTATAGATGTTTTAAAAGAATTTGAAAAGGATGAAGAAACAGAAGGTATTGTTCTTATAGGGGAAATTGGTGGAACAGATGAAGAAGAAGCAGCTGAATTTATAAAGAATAATATTTCAAAACCTGTTGTTGCTTTTATTGCAGGGAGAACTGCTCCACCTGAAAAAAGGATGGGTCATGCAGGTGCAATAATTATAGGTGAAAAAGGAACTGCTGAAAGTAAAATAAGGGCTTTTGAGGAAGTAAATGTAAAAGTTGCAACAGAACCACAAGAGGTTGCTAAAATTATGAAAGAAATTTTAAAATGATAAAAATATTTATTATTTTTATATTCAATTTTTCCTTAAAAGATTTAAAGGAAAGTTATAAAAATGTTGAGAGCATTTATGCTGAAATAAAAGAAATTATTTATAGCGGGAAAGTTCCTACATGCACTTTATATGGTAAAATTTATGTTAAAAGACCCGATTTTTTCAAAATGGTTATTGAAAAACCTGAAAGCCAGGTTATATATTCAACAAGGGATAGCACATTGATTTATTTCCCTTCTTGGAAAGAATTGCAAATTTTTGAAACTCCAAAATTCATAGCAGATTTTTTCCTTTTAAATTTTGAAGAATATTCTGATTCAATTTCTTTTATAAAAAATAATTTTTATGAAATCAAAATTTTTCCTAAAAAAGAATTTAATATACCTTATGAAAGAATAATTTTGAATTTAAATAAAAAAAATAAAAATATAGAAAGAATTTGTTTTATTCAAGGTGAAGTTAATTTTGAATTTAATTTTCTTTTGTTTAAAAAAAATGAAGAATTTGAAACAAAAATTTTTTTCCAAAAAGATGTTAAAAGAATTAAAGTTCAATTTGATAAATGACCTTGTTTGAGTTTATAATATATTTTTAAATGAAAAAGGGATTTTATTTAAAGATATATAGGGAAAGAGGTGATTTAGAAAGTAAAAATTTTTTTATAACATCAAAAATTTTTAAAATTTTTATTTCTATTTTTATTTTATTCTTTTTTTGGCTAATTTTTGCGACTTATATATTTATAAAAAAAGAAAATCAAAAGAGGATTTTAAATAATCTTACTAAAGAAAATAAAAATCTTAAGGAAAAAATAAATGAAATGGAAAAAAACTTAAATGAATTAAAAAATAAGATATTATTTTTGATAGAGGAACAGAATAAGTTGAGAAACTATGTAAATTTTGAACCGATATCTCCTGAAATTGTTGAAATGCCTGTTGGTGGTATTCCATTAAAAGAAAATAAAATTAATTCTTTGGAGGAAAAAATAGATTATCTTTTAAATTTAACAAAAACATGGGAAAAGGAAATAAGGGATTTAAAATATTTCCTTGAAAAAAATGAAAATTTAAGAAGGACAACCCCAAGTATTTCACCTGTAAAAGGTGGATTTATAACTGCAAAATTTGGTTTAAGAGAAGATCCATTTACAGGCATTTTTAAATTTCATAAGGGAATTGATATTGCCTCTTCAAGAGGAACACCGGTTTTTGCAACTGCTGATGGGATAGTTAAATATACAGGTTGGAAAGAAGGTTTAGGTCTTACAGTTGAAATTGACCATGGGAATGGATTTGTTACATTATATGCTCATCTTGACAGGATTTTAGTTAAGCAATTTCAAAGGGTTAGAAGAGGCGAAGTAATAGGAACAATGGGTGCAACAGGTCTTGCAACAGGTGTTCATCTTCATTACGAAGTAAAACTTCTTGATAAAAATTTAAATCCAATAAATTATATAATTCCTGATGAAGAATATTTTGATTAAATAAAATGTTTAAAATCCTTTTCTTATTAATTTTTAATTTTGGACAAAATAAAATTCAAACAAAAAATCTTAAATGGGAAATTTGTAAAACTCCAAATTTTACAATTTATTTTACAAAGGGGGGTGAAAATCTTGCCGATTTTGCAGCAGGAGTTCTTGAAAATGCATATACAAGACTTTCTCAGATGCTTGGTATTTCCATAAAGGAAAAGATACCTGTAATAATTTACAATTCCCCAAACGATTTTAGAGAAACAAATATAATTCTTGATTTAATAGAAGAAGGAATTGGAGGTTTCACAGAATTTTATAAAAGTAGGGTAGTTGTTCCTTTTGATGGTTCTTATGCTTCTTTTAAACATGTTCTTGAGCATGAACTTACCCATGTTTTTGAATTCCGGCTCTTTTATACAGGCATTCATGAAATTGCACAAGAATTTTTTTTCAATATCCCCCTTTATATTATGGAAGGCTTACCTGAATATTTCTCCTTAGGATGGGATTCTGAGACAGAAGGTTTTGTAAAAGACCTTCTTTTAAACGATTTATTTCCAAGTTTAAAGGAACTTGAAGGATATGGTGGTTATATTGTTTATAAAGTGGGTCAGGCATTTTTTTATTTCATTTATGAAACATATGGGGAAGAAAAAATATTGGAATTTTTAAATGCATTAAAATTTAGAAAATCTTTAAATAGTGCTTCTTTAAAAGTTTTTGGAATTCCAATTGATAAACTTTCGGATAAATTTTCCTATTATTTAAAAAAGAAAGTATTTAAGGGATTTGAAGCATACGATTATCCAGATGATATAGGCAAAAGAATTACAGACCATAAAAAAGAAGGTGGATTTATGAATGTTGGACCTGCTTTATCTTATGATGGTTCAAAGATTTCTTTTCTTTCAGATAGAAAAAATTATACTGACCTTTATCTTGTTTCAATATACAATTTAGAAAAAATAAATAAAATTGTTTCAGGAGAAAGATTTCCTTCTCTTGAAAATTTGCATCTTTTAAGACCAGGTATATGTTTTTCACCTGATGGAAAATTAATAGTTTTCACTTCACATGGAGATGGAAAAGAAATAATAAATTTTTATGATATAAAAAAGAGAAAAATAACAAAGAGATATTCTTTTAAAGAATTTGATGGAATTTATACACCTGATTTTTCACCAGATGGTAAAAAATTGGTTTTTGTTGGTGTAAAAGATGGTGCTTCTGACCTTTTCATACTTGACCCTTTTAGTGGCAAGATTTTGGATAGAATAACTTTTGATTTTTTTGATGAAAGAGATCCATTATTTTTAGAGAATGAAATTTTATTTATTTCTGATAGAAATGAAAAGGGAAAATATGGAAGTTATGCAATATTTTCCTATTCTTTAAAAGAAAGAAAAATAAATAGAATAACACCATATTTAGGTAATATTTCTCATCCCTTTTATTTAGAAGATAGTGTTTATATTTTTATATATAAAGAAAAAGGTATTTCAAATTTATTTGCTTATGATAAAAAACAAAATAAATTTTATCAAATTACAAACTTTCCATCGGGAATAAGGGAAGCAGGTTATGCAAAGGAAAGTAAGGATATGGTTTGCAGTATTCTATGGAAGGGTGGATTTGATATTTTTTATATTAAAAAAGAGAAAATAAATCAAAAAAAGGAGTGGAAGGAAGTTAAAATAGAGGAAAGGGAAGGTGAAGAGATTAAAAGATTTGAAAATACCGAATGGATTAATTTTACAAATTCTTTCACAATAGATTATGTAGGTGGGGCAATTGAATATGCTCCAGAATTTGGATATTATGGAAATGTAGGATTTGAAGCATCTGATATCCTTGGTAATTTAAGAATGCAATTTTTTACAGATATGACAGGTGGTGATTTAACGGTTTCAAATTGGTTTTTTGGAATTTACTATTTACCAAAAAGAATTGACTATATTTTTGAATTTTATCAATATTTCCCTTTATACCCTTATGATTCAATTTATTATTCATATGAAAGAAACCTTGGATTTAATTTCTTAACACTTTTTCCATTAAATAAATTTTTCAGGTTTGAAATAGGGACAGGTTTTAATTATGTTGAAAGAATAATTGATAAAGACCTTTACTTACCAATTGATAGGGTGGATTATTTTATAAATTTACCAATTTATTTTGCAAATGTTTTTGACCGTTCAAATGATCTTTATTATATTGGGATAATGGATGGTGAAAGGGTTTATCTTGGTTTTGAATTTGGAGCAATACCTGAAATTTATTTAAAATATATTTTTGATGCAAGAAAATATTTTAGATTAACACCTCGTTCAAACTTTGCTTTTAGATTTTTAAATGCTGGAAAAAATGGTGGTGAGAGAATACTTCCTTTCTGGCTTGGTGGTCCAAATACATTAAGGGGATATAATTTGTTTGAATTTGTTTATCCTTACATATTTTTATCCAATTTTGAATTGAGGGTTCCTTTCCTTGATAATTTAAAACTATCTTTCCCTTTGCCTTTAAGTATTAATAATATAAGAGGTGTTCTCTTTATTGAAGGTGGTTTTGGAATTAATAAATTAGAAGAGATGAAAAAATTTAACAAAAAAATAATTGGTGATTATGGATATGGATTTAGATGGAATCTTGGATATTTTGATTTAAAGATTGATTTTGCCTATAAATTTCAAAAAAAGTTTTTTGGTAAACCAATTGTATGGCTTACCTTCGGAAGGGATTTTTAAATAAATGATTAAAATAATTTTTTACTTTATAATTTCACAAAAAGAAGAAGGAAGTATTTTCGCACTTCTTTTAATTTTCCTTTTATTTTTTACCTTTTTTTATCTTTTTTTTATCTTTCCACAGCAAAGAAGAGAGAAAAAGCATAGGGAAATGTTAAAAAAATTGAAAAAAGGTGATTATGTTTTAACCTCATCAGGCATGTATGGAACTGTTTCAAAAATTGAAGAAAATACAGTTACTTTAAAAATATCTGAAAATGTTTTTGTTAAATTTGAAAAATGGGCAATTCAAGAGGTTTTAAAAAAGAAAGAGGGGGATGAGAAATAAAATAAAAATTTATGGAGAAAAAGTTTTGAAAATGAAGGGAATGGATGTTAAAAATGGGGAAGAGGTAAAGGATATTGTTTTGGAAATGGCAAGTATTTTAAAAGAAATAAATGGTCTTGGTCTTGCTGCACATCAAATTGGAAAACCATTAAATCTTTTCATAGTTAATTTAGATTTGTTTGAAAAGGGGAAAGGAATTAAGGAATTTATAAATCCAAAACTTTTATACTATGAGGGTGAAGAAATCATGGAAGAAGGTTGTCTTTCAATACCAGAATTTTATATAGAAATTCCACGCCCTAAAAGAATTTTTATGGAATTTTTTGATTTAAATATGAATAAAAATTTTATAACAGCAGAAGGTCTTTTGGCAAGAGTTTTGTTGCATGAATATGACCATATAAATGGGATTTTAATTTTTGATAGATTAAAAGAAGATGAAAGGAAAATAATGATAGCAAGATGGAAAAAATTATGGAAGAAAAAAGTGGAGAAAAATTTAAAATAGCATTTTTTGGCTCTGGTATTTTTGCTCAAAAATTTTTAACAAAAATAATTGAAAAGGAGCTTATTCCTTGTGTAATTGTTACATCCCCTGATGCACCTTCAGGAAGGGGAAGAGAATTAAAACCTTCAAGAGTTAAAGAAATTGCGTTAGAAAAAAATATAGAATGTTTTTCTCCTTATGACCCTAACAACCCTGGTTTTTTAGAAGAATTAAAAAAATATGATATTGATTATATAATACTTGCGGATTATGGAAAAATTTTGAAAAAAGAACTTTTAAATTTACCCAAAATTGCCCCTTTAAACCTTCATCCCTCACTTTTACCAAAATATAGAGGTGCTGCTCCTATTGAAAGGGCAATAATGAATGGTGAGAAATGGACAGGTTTTACAATTTTTATAATGAATGAAAAGATAGATGCAGGTGATATTGTTTATCAAGAGAAGATAGAAATAGATGATAAGACAAAAGGTGAAATTGAAGATGAAATATGCGAGATTGCCAGCAATATATTTCCTTCTATTCTTTTAAAAATTTCAAGAAATGAGATAAAACCAAAACCCCAAAAAGGAGAAGTAATTTATGCTTCAAAAATAAAAGAAGAAGAACTTTGGATTGATTGGAAAAAAGATAGTGAGGAAGTCAAAAATAAGATTCATGCATTATCTCCTACTCCTGGTGCAAGAACCCATTTTGATGGAAAATATACAAAAATATATAAGGTAAAAGTTCATAAGAATATGAATGGTCCCCCAGGAAAAATAAAAATAGAGGAAGGTGTTCTTTATGTTTTTTGTGGTAAAGGTGCAATTGAAATTCTTCAAATTCAACCTGCAGGCAAAAAAATAATGGATGCAAAGGAATACATTTTAGGGTATCATCCTTTATGGGCGGAATAGGAAAAATTATGATTTTTATAGGTTCCCTTTTCATAATTTTTGGTCTTCTTTTTCTTCTTTTTGAAAAAATCCATTTACCCAAAATGCCATTTGATATTTACATAAAAAAAGATAATTTTCAATTATTTTTCCCAATTGGAACATCCCTATTAATTTCCCTTATCTTAACAATTCTTTTAAACATTTTAATAATAATTTTTAAAAAATAATTTATTATTAGATCAAAATTGAGTATCCGTGAAATTCTTTATCAAACTCCTTCATTTTATAATTTATCAATAAGATTTCACGGACATTTTTATGATCTAATGCAAGAACTTGAATTTAATAAATTTAAAGCTTATAATATAAAACATGATTAAGTTGTTTTTGATTTCACAGATAATATGGGGACCTGAAAAATGTATATCCCCTGATACAATTTCTCCACTTGAGCCAAAAGCATGTGTATGGAAAGATACAATTCATTTAGTATTTTATAGTGGAAATTATGAAATTATTTATCTTCGTTCGGTAGATAAAGGTGAGACATGGGAAGAACCAAAGAATTTAACAATAAATGACCCTGTTGATGCCGGTCTTCCAGATATAACTGTTTGGGGGAAGAAAGTACATGTAGTATATTATAATAAACCGGCTGGTGACAGTTTAATGTATATAAGGAGTATAGATGGTGGTAATACATGGGAAGCACCAAGAACTCTTTTAAAGCCAGGGGGATTTGGTCATCTTGATTGTAGAAATGATACTGTTTATCTTGCAGCAGGAGCAGGTGGAACAACTAATCCCCATGGGGTTGTAATGAGAAGTTGTGATGGAGGAACCACATGGCAACTTCTTTATTCAGATAGTTTACTTGCTCAAAGAGATATAAAAATTTCTTTATCTTATCTTCATATTCCTACTCAGAGACTTGGTATCCCTCCTTATACAGAAGTTTATTATTTTTACTCTCCTGATTTAGGCAATACCTGGATAGGTCCTATCAGGATTTCACCTATTGATAATTGGGATTCTCATTCACCTTATATTTCAGTTCGCGATACAAATGTTTATATTTTTTGGAAAGAAGGAATGTATTGTGGTTGGGGACAATGGTGGAATATAAATTTAAGAAAAAGTCATAATAATGGTAATAGTTTTTCTGAAAGAATTATTTTAAGTAATTTATGTTATAGTAGAGAAGGGGCTTCATATGCAAAAGATAGCATTGTAGTGGTTGTATATACTGATGAAAGGGATAATCCAGGTCAATATCCCTGGGAATTTGAACTTTACTGGCGCGCAAGTTATGATTATGGAAATACATGGACAGATGAGCAAAGATTAACATATCATCCTGGTGAGGCTGTATGGCCTGAATTATGTGGATGGGGTAATGATATTTATCTTTTCTGGGTGGAAATGGAAGATTCTCAAAAATTATATTTCAAAAAAGGAACTTATGTAAATGTTAAAGAGAAAGATAAAGAAATTAAGGATGATTTGAAAATAATTTGTTCATCTATTTTATTTTTGCCTTCAGATATAAAATTTTTTGTTAAAAAAGGAATTAAATATTCATTAAGTTTAATTGATTTAAATGGAAGGAAGATAAAGGTTTTAAAAGAAGGTATAGGTAAAGGATTAGAAAGTATTTATTTAGAAAATGTAAAAGAGGGAAGTTATTTTATTGTTTTAGAAGGAAATGAAAAGAATTTAAAGAGGAAGATAACGATTTTAAAAAGGGGGGATAAATGAAAAGGTTGTTTTGTATAATGGGTATAATAATAGCCCTTTATGGGCTTGAATGGCAAAAGCTTCCTGATGTTTCTGCTGGAAGAGGAGATGACATTGAAATTGGATATACTCAACCACCACAAGAAAAGCAAATAATCTATATAGCGGATAGATTTTCTTGGGTTTATAAAAGTGAAAATGGTGGTAATACATGGGATTCGTTGATACCTCCTCCATCTTACCCTCCTTATTCTCGTAAACCATTAGCAGTTGTCTGTAACAAAAATAATGCTTATAGTGTTTGGATAGCAAAATCTGAAAGGGATGACCCAGAATATAAAGGTGTATATTTTAGTTGGAATGGTGGATGGGATTGGGTTCCAAGAAATGAAGGAATAACAAATTTTAAAATTTTATGTTTAACGCAGACACCTGATAATCCAAATTTCCTATTTTTGGGATGTGAATATGTTGAAAATACTCCAAATGTTTTTAAAACAGAAAATGGTGGAATGAACTGGATTCCATTGGGGATAATTCAGAATGCATATGAAGTCCGTGATATAGAAATTCCTTCTTATACAAGTAATTATTTATATGCTGCAACTGATAATGGTGTTTATGAAAGTTATGATGGTGGAAATAATTGGACACGCACCCTTGATAAAAATTGTTTTGATTTAAAAATTTCAGGAAATTATATTTATGCATTATGTATTTACCTTAGTGAGTATCTTCTTTATAGGAAAATTCATTCATCACCTAGTCCTTGGGAACTTGTAAAATCATTTCCCTTAAATCCCATATTTTTGTCTCCGGAGTTAAAAGGGAAAATAGAAATAGATGTAAATTCCGTAATATATCTTTTGTTACAAGGATTAGGTTTATATAAAAGTAGTGATAATGGACAAACATGGGAAGAGATTTTAAAAAGTAGATTAGAAAAAATAGACCCTTTGTTAATAGATATTAATGTAGACCCAAGAGACCCAAATAAAATTTATGTAAGTGCAGAAATGCATGTATACAGGAGTTTGAATGGTGGTGAAAATTGGGCAAGATGTGTTGAAGGAATGAGAAAAACCGGAAAAATTATTTCTTTTTCACTTTCTTTACCTGATGCAATTTTCTTAAATCTTTACAGTGATAACTACATAACTCACTATGGTTTAACTCTTATTCCCTTATTTGAGAGTAGAGATTTTGGGCAAAATTTCTATCCCATATTTAATTTCTATGGATATGATGGTGGATACGGTCGAGGAATTCACAGATTATATTCAAATCCTTCTGATGGTGATACCGTGATTTTAAAATTTGAGCATTCACACGATATGCATTCAATTGTAACTTCTCATGATGGAGGCAGAAACTGGAATAGATATTCTTATTGTGGAGCAGAGTTGTGGGAAACAGTTATAGGGCATGAGAATATGCGAAAATATGTATATGTGATAAATGACCAAGGTGATTCATATATAAGCGAAGATGGCGGGATAAATTGGAATACCATCTCTCCTCCACAAGGGCTTTATCTATGTGGAGTATTAGATCCAATAAGTCCAGCTATTATTTATATAGGTGACACAAGTGGTGTTTTTAAATCAGAAGATTATGGTGAAACTTGGTCAGGACCTTATCTTGGTCAAGAGGTCTTTTCTCTTGGTATAAATAAATTTAATAGAAATATTTTGTATGCGGGAACTAATGATGATGTTTATAAAAGTAAAGATGGAGGAATAAATTGGGAAAGGATATCTACTGAGTTATATACTGTAAATTCGCTTACCCTTGATCATGAAGACCCATCAATAATATATGCAATTTCTTCACATTCTGTTCAACAACCTGTGAGCACACTATATTTTTCTGTTGATGCAGGAAGAAAATGGTTCATTTTTCCTTCAAATGGACTTCCTCGAGGGTATTATTTAGATGTTCAAACTCATTTTAAATATCCAGACACCATTTATTTAAATGTTCAGGATAAAGGAATTTATTTTACAAAAACAAATTGGGAAAAGGACCAATTAACGAGTTCTTCTTCAAATAGTTTATATTTTAATGGAGGTATAAAATTAAGAAGAGCAAGAGATACATTATGGGTAGTTTATGAATCAGGAGATGGAATTTTTGTTACATATTCAGGTGATAATGGAAATAAATTTGCACCAAAAAGAGAAATTTATTCAGGTAAATTACCTGCAATTGCAATAAATGCTGATTATAATCCCTATATTATTTTTGTTAAAGATGATACCATTTTATATGGAATAGGAAGGATAATTTCCGGTTCATGGCCTAATGAGCCATGGATACTTTATAAAACAACCCAAACTGGTTGTTGTATAAATTGCCCTTGCTTTGAAATTAAAAATAATACAGGATTTATTCCATTCTATACCGGTTTCTGGCACGACATAAAAGTTGGATATTTTAACACTACTATTCCAAATCCAGAAGTTTATTTTTATCCAAACCCTGCCACTGGATGTGATGTTCAATGGGTTTCTCTTGATATTTTACCAAATGGTAATCCTGCGATCGTTTATCAAAGCACAGATGACGGTTCTAAGATAATTTATAAATATTGGACAGGAATAAGATGGTCACCCGGTGAGCAAGTTTCACCTCCTACACATTATGCATTGCATCCTTTCCTCAGAATAAAACCTGATGGTAATCCTTGTGTAGCATGGGTGCACCAAGATAGAATATATTATTCTGAAAGAACATCCACAGGATGGACATCACCGATAGCATTAAGCAGTTCAAATTATATTTCTGACTATCCACAAATTTATCCAAAACCTTTAATAGTTTGCTGGAGACAAATTGCTCTTCCTAATTCAGGAGGTTATCAAATTGTTTATAGGTGGAAAATGGGGAATGAATGGACAGATGTAAAGATTATAGACGAGGGTAATGAAAATAGGGATTAT
>Ga0272445_1000799_pt1 | contig 26990 bp, 23 predicted proteins | sample YNPCB0031_FD_194404 | JGI IMG/M metagenome (GOLD analysis project Ga0272445, IMG submission 194404) | Hot spring sediment microbial communities from Yellowstone National Park, WY, United States - YNP-CB-003-1 | ecosystem: Environmental > Aquatic > Thermal springs > Hot (42-90C) > Sediment... | reverse complement strand
TTCTATCTGTAGCGTTATGAAGAATATTAGCAGTTTCTTGCATTTCTACCATAAAAGTTGACAAACCTTTTGCTAAATAGTCAGCTGCACCTATACGAGCAAAAATTTTGTCTACTACACCGATCCTTGAATATTCTGCAGGTACAAAACTACCTATTTGTGCTAAGATTGCACATAATGCTACTTGTCTTATATATGTAGATTTCCCGGCCATATTTGGCCCTGTCAAAATTATTAGTTTTACTTCATCGCCATCAAGATATACATCGTTCGGGATAAATTTCCCGTATGGCAAAATTTGTTCCACTACAGGGTGACGACACGATTTTAATTCAATAACATACGAATCATCCACAATGGGTTTTGTATAATTATTTCTTTTAGCTACTTCAGCAAGATTACTGAAAACATCGATTAAAGCTATTTTATAACTTACTTCATATAATTGTTCTGCAAATTGTGCAACTTGTTCTACTACAGAAGTAAAAATATATTCTTCTAAACTTGAAATTCTTTCTTCTGCAGAAAGAATTTTGTTTTCAAATTCTTGCAACTCAGGTGTAGTAAACCGTTCAGCATTTTTTAATGTTTGTTTTCTTATATATTCTTTTGGTATTAAATGTAAATTAGATTTTGTGACTTCTATATAATATCCAAATACAGAAGTATAGCCAACTTTTAACGATTGTATTTGTGTTTTTTTTCGTTGTTCTTCCTGATAGTTTAATAACCATTCTTTTGAAGAAGAATAAAGTTCCCTTATTTCGTCTAACTCTTTATTAAATCCCTTTTTTATAACTCCACCTTTTTTAATATCAGTTGGTGCGTCAGGTTCAATACTGTCTTCTATAAGCTTACTAACTTCTTCAAGTTCAGAAATATCTATAATTTTGTAAAATTCATCAGATTTAAGTACAAATTGTGAGTTTATTATTTGTTGTAAAGTTGTTTTTATTTCTGGGATTAGTTTTAATGATTCTTTTAATGCAAGAAGATCTTTTGGTGTAACATTTTTTGAAGTTATTCTATTTGTTATTCTCTCAATATCAGAAATACTGCGTAATTTCTCTCTTAATTTTTGTCTGTTAGTATCGTCATTAAAGAATATTTCTACTATTAACAACCTATTGTTTATTTCTTTAACATCTTTTAGAGGTTTGAGTAACCAGTTACGTAACAATCTTGCCCCTTGTGGTGTTTGTGTTTTATCAATGACATCTAGCAGAGTATTTTTTTGTGTTCTGTCATAAAGATTTTCTATTAGTTCTAAATTTCTTATACAACTACTATCCATAAACAAATAATCATCTAAATTATAAAATTTTATACCTTTAAGTTTCGGAAACAATTTTTTTTGTGTCCTATTTAGATATTCTAATAATCCTCCAATGGATGATAGAATAAGCGAATGTTTCGTAATGTTAAGACCAAAAGTTTCAAGAGAATAGATTTTGTAATATTCTTTAATTTTTTCTTCAGCAGTTAAAACATCAAAATACCAGTCTTCTAAAAATTCTATATGTATTTCTTTATACTGTTTTACAATTTTGATAATTTCTTCTTTTTGAGATTCTTTAGCTACAATTTCAGATGGCGAAATTCTGATAAGTTCATCTATAAGTTTAGAAAAATTTTCATCTTCAAATTGAGTAACTAAAAAATCTCCAGTTGAAATATCTACATTTGCAAGTGCGATAAGAATTTTGTTCTTTACAGACCCAAAATTTATTGATGATAAAAAATTATTTTTCTTTGCATCAAGAAGATTTTCTTCAATAATAGTGCCTGGAGTTATAACTCTTACAACTTCTCTTTTAACAACACCTTTTGCAAGTTTTGGATCTTCAACTTGTTCACATATAGCAACTTTAAATCCATTATTGAGCAGCTTTGAAATATAATTGTTTACACTATGATAAGGAACACCACACATTGGCACACCTTGTCTTTTAGTTAAAACAACACCTAAGATAGGTGAAGATTTTATCGCATCTTCACCAAACATTTCATAAAAATCACCTAAACGAAACATTAATATACAATCTTTGTATTGTTGTTTTATTTGTTGATATTGTTTCATTAAAGGTGTAAGATTGATTTCTTGAATCTCTTTCATTTTATTCTATCTCACCGATTAAAGTATGTAATTTAGTGTTTTTAATTTTTGTTTTTATAAAATTACCTATCAATCCTTCTTTTGTGATTTCAATTTCTACAGTTTTATTATTTAATGTTTTACCAATATAAAAATTTTTCCCCTTTTTTACAGTTTGTGAAACAATTAGTACTTCAATTTCTTTACCAATAAAGATTTTATTTTTTTGTGAAGCAATTGTATCACATAAAGATAAAAGTTCATAATGTCTTTTTTCTTTTATTTCCTGTGGTACATTATCGGATAATAAAGCAGCTTTTGTCCCTTCTCTTGGAGAATATTTGAACACAAAAGCCGCATCAAATTGTATTTCTTTAACAGCTTGTATTGTTTGTTGAAAATCTTCGTCTGTTTCATAAGGAAATCCTACAATAAGATCGGTTGTGATAGAAACCTCTGGTAGTTCTTTCCTTATCATTTCAACTATTTTTTTATATTTTTCTATTGTGTAGTTCCTATTCATAAGTTCTAAAATTTTGTTAGAACCAGATTGTAATGGTAGATGAATATGTCGAGCGATATTATCATAGCTTTTTATTACATTAACTATATCATAAGTCATATCTTTAGGATGGTTTGTAAGAAATCTTACCCAATATTTTTTGTTTTGGTCTAAATTAGCTATTTTTTCTAAAAGTTTTGCAAAAGTTATGATATCTTTTTCATTGTTTTCCCACCTATAAGAATTTACATTTTGTCCAATAAGTATAATTTCCTTAACACCATTATCAAGCAAAAACTTAACCTCTTCTAGAATGTCATTAACACTTCGAGAAGTTTCTCTTCCTCTAAGATAAGGTACAATGCAATATGAACAAAAATTGTTACATCCTGTCATAATTGGGACGAAACAACTTACATTATTAAAAATATTTAAATGGATTTTTGAATTAGTGATTTGTAGATTTAACTCATTTTTTAATATCTCAGGTAAATATTCATATTCCAACGGACCAATAAAAAGATCTATATGTTTGAACTGTTTTTTTAATTCATTTTTTGCTTTTTCTACAAAACAACCTAAAACTATAATTTTGTTATTTTTTTTTGATTTTATTTTTTCTAATTTCCCAAGAAACGATCTTTCTCTATCTTCAGCATGTTTTCTCACAGAACAAGTGTTAACAATTATTATATCTGCTTCATTAATATTTTGTGTTAACTCATAATTACCATCAGAAAGCAATAAAGACGCGACATATTCTGAGTCAGCTATATTCATTTGACAACCAAAAGTTTTGAAAAATACTTTTTGTTTCATAGATATTTAATACAAAATTTTGTTGAATATAACAATTGTTTAGTATTAAACATCTCTTGCTAAAACATAACCAAAAATATTTTTTGCTTTATATCTTTTTAATACTTTTGCACACTGATTAATTGTTTCTCCAGTAGTACAGACATCGTCAATTATCAAAATGTTTTTTTCTTTTACTACATTTTGAAACTTTCGTTGTACTTCAAACGCATCTTTAACATTTTCAATTCGTCTTTGTTGAGACAGTTTAAACTGAGAAACAGTATATTTTTTCCTTGTTAATAAATTTGGAATATAATTTAAATTAAACTTTTCTACTAACAGTTCAGCAAGAAGTTCTGCTTGGTTGTATCCACGAATAAATTTTTTTATTTTGTGCATTGGAACACTACATACAATATCAATTTTTATATCTTTAAAGCTTTTTGAATATCCTTCAATTAAAAAATTTCCTAAAAATGTTTTAAGGAACGTTTTATGATTAAATTTAAATTCGTGTACTAATGTTCTGATTGGTTCTCTGTATTCAACTGCGCCACGGATAAAAGTAAAATACGTTTTTCTATCTTGTTGCTTACAGTTATAACAAAATTTCCCACCACTGTATAGTGGAAGGCCACATTTATCACAAACAAGTCCATCAATAATTTTGATTTGTTTTATACAGTTGTTGCATAATGGTTGTGTAGAAAAATAATTCAAAGGTGTGTTACAATAAAAACATGTTTTTGGAAAAAAAGCATAGACAATTAATTCAGAAAGTTTTTTTAAAAATTTCATTTTTTTTATATTTTACTATTGAAAAGAGTTTTTGGATTAAATATAATATACTAAAATTTTTTAAATTGCAATAAATAGGAGGTATAAATTTTATGGTGAAAGAATTAAATGAAACAAATTTTGTTGACGAAGTGTTAAATTCAAAAGTTCCAGTGTTAGTAGATTTTTGGGCAGAATGGTGTGGCCCTTGTCGTATGTTGTCTCCTGTGATTGAAGAGTTAGCAAAACAATATGATGGCCAAAAGATAAAAATTTATAAGTTAAACGTAGACGAAAATCCAAAAATAGCAGCAAAATATGGTATTATGGCTATTCCTACTGTAATAATTTTTAAAGATGGTAAGCCTGTAGAACAAATTACAGGAGTTAGAAATAAGAAGGAATATATAGAGATTATTGATAGATATATTTCATGACTATGAAAGTAGTAAAAAAAATTAAACAAATGCAAAAAATTTCAGATCTTTTGCGGAAACAAAATAAAAAGATAGGTTTTGTTCCCACAATGGGTGCTCTTCATAAAGGTCATATTGAACTTATAAAAAAAGCAAGAGAAGAAAATGATATTGTAGTTGTTTCAATTTTTGTAAATCCTATTCAATTTGGTCCTAAGGAAGATTATAAAAAGTATCCACGTCCTATAAGACAAGATTTAAAAATTTGTAGAGAAAACAATGTTGATTATGTGTTTTATCCAGAAGTTGATGAAATGTATCCTCCAATAGATGATACTGTTAGTAATTCTCAATCAACACTTTATAACGGGAAGAGAATACTTACTTTTGTTGAAGTTGAGAAATTACAGGATATACTTTGTGGTAAATTTAGACCTGGCCATTTTAGAGGTGTGTGCACAGTTGTTACAAAATTGTTTAATATTGTTAAACCACACAGAGCATATTTTGGTGAAAAAGATTATCAACAGTTAAAAATTATCCAACGAATGGTTAAAGATTTAAATTTTGATATTGAGATAATTCCTGTGGAAACAGTCCGTGAAGATGATGGTCTTGCGTGTTCCAGTAGGAATACTTATCTTTCCAAAACTGAAAGAGAGGTGGCTTCTTATATATACAAATCTCTTTTATATTGTAAGCAACTGATTATTGCAAAAAAGTATAATAGTATCAAAAAATGTATAGATGTGTCAAAAAAATATTTACACAATTTATTATTCGGAGTTAAACATAGAATACAATATTTTGAAGTTTATGATGAAAATTTAAACCCTGTAAGTGATAAAATTACAAAAATACCAAGAGGGACGAAATTAAGAATTTTTGTAGCTGTATATTTAGGTACAACAAGATTAATAGACAACATAGGTTTTACACTTTAGGACTATTTAGTTCTTTTTTTAGTTTTTCTTTCTTTTTCAAAGATAGGTAAGTTTTTAGTTATAAATTCTTCGTTTGGTAGTGTATGTCCTACAAAAATGATCTCCCCTTTTGTATTTATCATAAAGTTTGTTGGTACACCTTTTATATTATACTTTTTTGCCACTTCAGCTGTTGTATCTAAAACAACAATATAGTTTATTTGTTTGTTTGAAACAAATTTTTTTACTATATTTTCAGGTTCTCGGATATTAATCCCAATTATTTCCAAATTTTTATCTTTGTATTTATTAGCCAGTTTTATAAGATAAGGAATTTCTGTGTTACAATATGGACACCATGTGGTCCAAAAATTTAATAAAACAAGTTTTTTCCCTACAAAATCAGAAAGTTTTATTGTACAAGTTGATATAGTTGGAAGTTCAAAATCAATGTATGTATTATAATTTACATTAATATTTTGTTGAGAAAACGCACAAGAAAAAAAGATTAAACTTAATAACAATTTTTCCCACATTTATCTATTTAATACTTCTTGAATAACATTTAAAATAGATGGTTCTTTAATTTTCTTGCTGACACTTTGTAAATACGATTTCACCTCGGGTAATGTACTAAAATTCCCTAAGGCCCAACATGCTGAAATACGTACATCTATTGGTTCTTTTTTTGACTTTATAATTTTCTTTAACTTTTTTATTGCATCAAGATGTTTGAGCATTCCTAATGATATACATACACGTTTTTTAACATCAATATCTTTTATTTTAAACAATTTCATAATTTTCTCTGCTGCAGGTTTATGTTCTAACGAAGTAAGTATATCTATAAGATACTGTAAAATTTGAGGTTCTTCTGTTTGCAACAAAGAAGTTAGCCATGTAAGATTCTCTTCAGTAGGTTTTTCTTGGATATAATTTAATATTGCTACTTTGTTAGCATAATTTGTGTAATTATAAAGTTTTCTTAATGAATTAGAAAAATCATAATCAAATTTTGGTAATATATCCAAAATTTTACTAAGTTTATGAACTGGTGTTTGTGGTACTAAAAGTTCTTCAATAGATTTTATTACTTGGTGTTGATTTTTTAAAGATAACAACACTTGTACTAAAGTGTTAACAATTTGTTGGCTAGTTGTCTGTAGAATTGCTGATAAAATAGTGTCGATACTTTGTTCTGCAATATAAGTTAAGAACCAAACAATTTTGTTAATATTATTATTAGGCTCTGTTAGATCTAACAGTATATAATCTTTTGTTTGTTGATAAACTTTATCAAGCAAAGAATAAATAAGTTTTGATTTTTCAGAATTAACCTTTGTTAATTCTTCAGCAAACCTTAACAATTGCTGTGCATATTCAACAAACGATTCATAATCGTCAGTAATTATTAAACAACATAACGAATGTTCAAGAGTTTGTATCTGAAGTTTAACAACAGTTTCATCTTGTTCTTTGATTAAAAATTTTAAGATATTACTAACAAGATTTTTTGCTAATTTTCCTTTTTGAAATTTGACAAACTGTTTTGCAATATTCTCAGTTGCTGAAGAAGCAAGTTGTCTTATTTTTACTACAGGGTTTGAAAAATTTTCTATCATTAAGAAAACGAGTTTTTCTAATTTGTCATCAAGACCAATTAAACATAGTTTTTCTATATTTTCTTGAAGATTACTAATAAACTTTTCCTGAAGCAATTTTGTAGGTTCGTTGGTAGACAACAATTCATCAAGTTGTGCAATCCATGATTTTTTTTCTTCTTTTTGTTCCAAGATCCATTCTGGCAACGCATCTATAAGTCCTATTTTAAACAGTTCTTCAAAAATTTCTATTGGTACAAGTTTGCTTACAGGTGAGTTTACAACAAGTTTTATAAACTCTTTTAAGTTTTGTAGTTGTTCTATGTATTCGGTTTCGTTTTCAACTTTTGACTTTAGTTGTTTACACCATGTTATTATTTCATTAAAAATCTCTTCAACAGTTTGTTTTGTTAAATTATTGAATAACAATTGTTTGAACCCTGTTTGTTCAATTTTTTGTGGTAAAGGTTGGACGAACAATTCTTTTATAAGGTTAGTATCTAATGATGAAACATATTTTATAATAGCATCAGTAAGACTTTTTTTAGTTTTTTCATCTTTGATTTTATCAAGTTCATTAAAACTGACTCCTAAAATGTTAACAAGTTCTGATAAATCAGAGACTGGTTGAGATATAATATTTAATATTGATTTAACACTTTGATCAGACTTTGTAATTGATATATACTCAACTTCGTCAATAGCAACATTTTTTATGTTTTTTTCTTTAATAATTTGATTAATAAATTCTTTGATTGACACTTTTGGTTTTTTAACAGATAAAGCTAATAATATAGTTTTTAATTCTTGAATATCAATTTCTTTTTTAAAAGTAATGCTTTTGATACCTGATTGTAGAAAAAATTGTGTGATAGGTGCAAGGTTAGCAATAGATGCAGGATCTTTTGCTATATACTCTTTATCATTTACAAATATTTTGTTATCAACTTCTGATATGGTAAGCATAGTTTCTTCTTGCAAAATTTGTTTTAAGATAGAAAACAAATCATTAATTTGTTTTTCAACTAATGGACTATTGATAGGATAAATCTTTATATTAACTAACGTCATTCTTAAAGATTTTAATAATTGTTCAACAAAATTTTTTTCTTGGCTCATGTGTTTTTTTGAAAAAGAATGTTTTTGAAATTTTATTAAATTTAAATATTTTGCACAGATTCAATTCATTACTACAATTCTGTAAATTATAGTTCTCTTAAAAACTTTGTTGCTTCTTCTGGTTGAACAGGATTAATATAAAATCCTGTCCCCCATTCAAACCCGCCTATACCTGAAAGTATTGGTATAATTTCTATATGCCAGTGATAATAATGTAAATTATTATGTTTCAAAGGTGAAGTGTGTAACAAGTAATTATATGGAGGGTTCTCCAATGCTAAGTCTAATTTTTTGTTTATAATTTTCATTATAGACGCTAAATTTTTAAGTTCGTTATATTGTATATCTTCATACATAGGATCATGTCGTTTTGGTAGAACCCAAATCTCAAAAGGAAACCTGCTTGCATAAGGACATATTGCTATAAAATCATCGTTTTCGGTAACAACCCGTAGGTTAGTTTTGATTTCTTCGTTTATTATATCACAATAAATACATCGTTCTTTATATTCGTAATACTTTTGTGCGCCATCAAGTTCTTGTTTTATTATTATCGGTATCATAGGTAATGCTATAAGTTGTGAATGAGGATGAGACAAAGTAGCTCCTGCGTTTTTCCCACAGTTTTTAAATATTAATATATATTCAAATCGTATATCTCGTCTAAGATCTTCAATTCGTTCTTTGTACATTCTAAATATATCAATAACATTATTTAACTCAAGTTGATGTATATCTTTATCATGATGAGGTGTTTCAATTATAACTTCGTGAGCACCAATACCTGTAATTTTGTCATAAATACCTTCTGCAGATTTTATAACTTCTCCTTCCACACGTAACGCTGGATATTTGTTTGGTATAGTCCTTACCCACCAGCCCGGAGTATCTCTTTGAGTATTTTGAGGTCTATACGCAACAATTTCTGACGGCGTAAATTTTTCGTTCCCCCAACAAAATGGACATGTAGACACATCATCAACTTCTCGTCCATATTTAATAAAAGCAAAAGGACGTTTAGCACGTTCTGAAGATATTATTATCCACCTACCTGTGATAAGATCACGACGAAATTCTCTCATTTTATTTCTCCGTTTAACAAAGATTTTATGTATTTTACTCCATTAATTAGGTTATCAAAATTTTCTTTTGGATGTATTTCTAATACATATATTTTATCCTCTCGATATTTTAGTAACTCTTTATAATCAGGTTGTGTTTCAGAGGAAGGAGCATAGTGGTCAACAAGATTTTTTACACCATGGATATGATATCCCATTAGATAGTTGTTATAAGTATCAAAAAATCTTTTATGTCCTTTTTCAAACCCTAAATTTGTTTGAATTTCAACATGGCCAAAATCGTGCCAATAACGAAGATAGTTGCTTTTGTAATATTCAAAAATTTCAGCAAATTCTTCAAAATTAGGTATTTCGTTTGGGAAAAAACGTGTTTCAATACAAACTTTAACTTTTTTTCTTTCTGCATATGGCAGTATTTTATCAATAGTTTTTTTTAACAAAGCAAAAAATTTTTGTTTGTTTTGTTCACGAGATGATAAAAGAGATTGTTTGTACTTTTGATACATCTCAGATGAAATTCCATATTCTATTGCAATTTTATAAAGTTCAGTTGCAGATGGTTGGGTTACAATTTCGCCTAAATGTACTATAACAATATTACTATTCACAGATTGTGCATAATCAATGGTTCTTAAAGTATACTTTATTGCAAGATGATATTCTTCTTCGTTAAGTGAAGTTAAAGAAAACACATTGAATCCATATTTTCCTTGTGGAATATTTTCTACTGCGGGACAAAAGTTGTGTAGGGAAAGTATTTTTATCTTGTTTTCAGCAACATCTTTTTGTATTTCTTCAAACCATTCAATAGGTATATCAGCATTAAGTTCTACAGCATTCAATCCAAGTTGATAAACTTTTTCTTTTATTTCTTTCCATGTAATATTTTTTTTAACAATATCTTTGTAAAAATAAATAGTCGATAAACCTAAATTATTTTTGGTTGGCAGATTCATTGGTTTGTTCAGATATGTTTTCTGTAATTGACTCAGTAGTTGTTAAAGATTCTGTTTCGCTGGATTCCAAATTTGTAGTTTGTTCTTGTGTATTTTGTTCAATAAATTGTTCTATAGGCGGTAAATCGTTTAAAGAACTGATCCCAAAATATTTCAAAAATTCTTGAGTGGTACCGTATAATAAAGGTCTGCCAACAACTTCTTTCCTACCAACAATTTTTATAAGTCTACGTTCAAGAAGAGTTTCTAACACAGTTGTAGAATCAACACCTCGTATTTCTTCTATCTCAGCTTTTGTTATTGGTTGTTTATATGCGATAATAGCTAATGTTTCAATAGCAGCAGGTGATAATCGTAAGAGTGTTCTGTCTCTATATAATCTTCTTACATACTCTGAAAACTCAGGTTTCGTTGCCATTTGATATCCTTCAGCAACTTCTCTTATTTCTATAGCAGAACGAGATAAATATTCTGTTTGTAACTCTTTAATAAGTTCTTTCACTAATTCTTCATTAACTTCTGGTATATCTATAAGTTCGACAATTTTTGATACGCTAAGAGGTTTATCTGTGATGAAAATAAGTGTTTCTATTATATCTCTTATAAACTTTTTATTCATTTTTTTACTATATTTGATTTATGAAATATTTTATATTCTTAATAGTTTCTGGATGTACTAAAACAAGAATGTCACTACCAGCCTGAAGATAACCCAAAGCAGTCGTTGTTTCCCATAAAATCCCGCGTTTTACAGGATCTTCTCCCCAAGAAGGTTCTTCATCTTTCGTAGCTTTAGCTTCCTTTGTTTTCCAGGTTTCTTCTCCTATAAGGTTTATAATAGGTGTAGCCATTACTGCATCACCTTGCAGTCCTGCGAGACGACATCGTTCCATTATAGAATAACAATACTCAAACCCGTATCCTAATCCACCAGTTGTATGGTGCATAACAATTTTGTCAAGAGGCACACCTGTGTCATTTATTAAAATATTAAGTTGTTTAGCTAAGTTTATATCAAGCGGTGTTTGAGCAATTACTGAATGTCCACAAGCAAATGCTGATAACGATATTGTTTTATAATTTTCTTTCACTGCCATACCAACAAGTATTTTTTCACCTTTTGTAAGTTCACAAACAACCGGAAGTATTTCTGTATCACGTTCAATATGTTCACAACCAAGGATTATAAGTGGTAAAGAAGTTGTTTTTAAAACCTCTGGTATGAAAGATTTTATATAATTTACAGAATTGTTTTTTATATCAGGATGACAAGATAATAATCTTACACATATTGCATCAGGTTGTAATTTTTCAACTTCTTTTATCCATTTTATAGGATCAGATACAATATCTTTTAAATTTTCATAAAAAGTTGGCCATAAATCTTCTGGTAAATAATCAACAACTTCTGCTACTATAGCAGGTTTGTTTTTTGTCCCACCTTCAAAATTTAAAAATGGTAAAGTTTTAGTTCCACCTACTTTTAAAACTTTACTTCTTGAGCCTCCTTCTTGACTTGTTGCTCCTATTACGACTTCACAAATTTCTGAAGACCATTTTTCTATATATGGTTCGTAGTTCATAATATTGTTCCTTTAGTTATTAGTTAAAAAATTTTATATCCTTCAACATGCAAATTGAGTTGTAGTTTGATTAAATTTATTAAATTTTTTATTAAAATACAAGAAGTTACACATCCAACACCGCCCGGGACAGGTGTTATAAAAGATGCTTTTTTTGACACATCTTCAAAATCTACATCACCAACAATTTTTGTTTTTGGCTTACCTGTTTTTTCGTCAATAATTTCTTTACCATTTTCATCTAAAACTTTTATTCTGTTAATTCCTACATCTATCACTATAACACCATCTTTGACCATATCCACAGTAATCAAATTTGGTTTCCCTACGGCTACTATTAAAATATCAGCATTTTTTGTATGCCAAGCAAGATTTTTTGTTGCAATATGACATACGGTAGGTGTTGGAGAATTAAACAAAGATGAAAGTAGTAACATAAGTATTGGTTTACCAACTATTTCTGAATGTCCAACAATAACTACTTCTTTACCTTTAAGTTCAACTTTTGTTTCTTTTAAACACTCTATCACAGCTAAAGCAGTACATGGTGCAACAACAGGTGGTGTTTCAGCATAGAAAAGTTTACCTAGATTTTCTGCTGTGACCCCTTCAACATCTTTTATTGGCAAAATTTTATTTTGTAATTTTCTTTGGTTAAGATGTTGTGGTAAAGGTAAATTCAACATTATTGCATTAACATCTTTGTCATTGTTAAGTTGTTCAATTTTTTGTTCAAGTTCATCCTCAGTGATATTACTGTCTAACGACAATATTTCAATATTTATCCCAAGTTCTTGACAAGTTTTACATTGTGTGTTAACATAAACTTTTGTAGCAGGATTTTCCCCTACTATGATAGAAACAATTTTAGGTGTTAAAGAAAATTTTAATTTTAACTCGTTTAGTTGTTCAATAATTTCATTTTTTATCCGTTGGGCAATCTTGTTACCATCTATAATATTTGTTGTATTCATATTTTTCTCCCAAGATTTTAATTGTTTTAGAAATTATGCTAAACTTGTAATAACTTCGTCTAACGAAGCACCAGCTGGTACCATCGGGAATACATTTTCTTCTTCTTCAATCCAGAAATCTATAACTACAGGTTTATCCTTTATTTCAAGTGCTTTCTTTAATGTATGTACAACATCTTCTTTTTTTGTTACTCTAAACCCTTCTGCTTTATACGCTTTTGCAACTTCTACAAAATCAGGGACTGGTTCACAATGAGTTTTACCTAATTTTCTTGTACACAAATATGTCTGTGAATATCTTTTGTTATAAAACAATTCTTGCCATTGACGTACCATACCTAAATATCCGTTGTTCATTATACAAACAATAATATTAATTTTATTAACCACAGCAGTTGCTAATTCCTGAATGTTCATTTGAAACGAACCATCACCTGCTATAACTATTACTATTTCTTCAGGTTTACCAAACTTTGCTCCGATACCTGCTGGAAATCCGTATCCCATGGTTCCCAACCCGCCAGAAGATAAAAATTTTCTTGGTCCGTTTGGTTTATAATATTGAGCAGCCCACATTTGGTTTTGTCCAACCTCAGTTACTACAATTGCATCACCTTTGGTAAGTTTTGTTATTTCTTCAATTATGTATTGAGGTCTTAATTTTTCGTCATTTTTATATGTTAAAGGATATTTCGTTTTCCATTCTTCAATTTGTTTCAACCATTCAGTGTGTTTTTTAGGTTTTACAAGTTTTAATAATTCCTGTAATACCATTTTGCAGTCGCCAACTACTGGTATATCAGCAACAACATTTTTTGATATACTTGTTGGATCAATATCAATATGTGCAATATGTTCTGCTTTTGGAGCAAAAGCTGCGAGTTTACCTGTACATCTGTCATCAAATCTTGCACCCACTGCAATTATTAAATCAGCATTTTGCATACTTAAGTTTGCATAGACAGTTCCGTGCATACCTAACATACCTAAAGAAAGTTCATGATTAGGTGGGAAACAACCAATCGCCATTAGTGTAGTAGTTACAGGTATTTGACAAAGTTCAGCAAGACGTTTTATTTCTTCACAAGCGTTAGAAATCACTACACCTCCACCAACATATAATACTGGCCTTTTAGCAGAATTTATTGCATCAGCAAGTTTTTTTATCTGTAATGGATGGCCTTTGTAAGTTGGTTTATAAGACGGTATTTCAATTTTCTCAGGCCAGATAAACTCAGTTTTTGCCCGTTGAACATCTACTGGTATATCAATTAGTACAGGTCCTGGCCTTCCTGTAGAAGCTATGTAAAACGCTTCTCTTATAATTCTTGCTAACTCTTTCACATCTTTTACTAAATAGTTATGTTTTGTTATAGGTCTTGTGATACCAGTTGTATCAGCTTCTTGAAATGCATCGTTTCCTATAAGATGTGTTGCAACTTGTCCTGTGAATGCTACAATTGGTATAGAATCCATATATGCTGTAGCAATGCCGGTAGTAAGATTTGTGGCACCTGGCCCTGAAGTTGCAATACATACGCCTACTTTACCAGTAGCACGGGCGTATCCATCAGCCATATGAGCTGCTGCTTGTTCATGACGAGTTAAAACAAACTTTATTTTTTTAGAATCGTATAATTTATCAAAAATAGGTAATACAGCACCACCAGGTATACCAAACATTATTTCTACACCTTCTCTTTCCAATGTTTCTATAAAAATTTCAGCACCAGTTTTTTCAATAATTGTTTTCTTTCTTGTCATTTTTTCTCCCCTTATAAAACAAATTTTTGATATTTTTATTTTTTAGGTTTAAGTACAGCTCCTTCAGAAGCAGAAGTTACAAGTTCACAATATCTTGCAAGCCATCCTGTTTTAAACTTTTTTTCCCTTGCTTCAAGTTCACCTTGAAATTTTGCTAACCTTGATTTAAGTTCTATATCAGTAAGTCGAATATTGAGTTTTCTATTAGGAATATCAATTTCAATAATATCTCCGTTGCGCACTATACCAATAGGTCCTCCAGCAGCTGCTTCAGGTGATACATGACCGATACACGGTCCTCTGGTACCACCAGAAAATCTACCGTCAGTAATTAGAGCAACTTTATCCGCCAACCCCATACCTTGAATTACACTTGTTGGTCCTAACATTTCTCTCATTCCAGGACCACCTTTTGGTCCTTCGTAACGTATAACTATAACATCACCTTTTTTAATCTTTTTGTTTAAAATAGCGTTCATTGCTGACTGTTCAGAATCAAAAACTACCGCAGGTCCTACAAATTTTCTCATACTTGGCAACACAGCTGATTGTTTAACTACAGCACCTTCAGGAGCGAGATTACCGTATAGTATTGCTAAACCACCTTCTGTAGAATACGGGTTTTTATATCTTATAACCTCTTCATCTTCAACTTTACCTTGTTGTGCTATTTCAAGAATGTTTTTTCCAGATACAGTTAACGCACTTTTCAGATATTTTTGTAACGCATTAAGTACTGCAGGTATACCACCAGCTTTATGTAAATCTTCCATATATAAATCTCCGGCAGGTTCTAACCTCACTATATTTGGTACATTTCTTGAAATTTCGTCAAAAAGTTTTAAGTCAAATCTAATCCCAGCTTCGTACGCTATAGCTTTTAAATGTAATATAGTATTTGTTGAACCACCAAGAGCTGCATCCACCACAATTGCGTTATGTATTGAATTGTATGATAAAATTTTCAACGGTGTAAGATTTTCATAAACCATCTGCACGATACGTTTCCCAGATTCGTATGCTATACGTTTTTTCTCTGCAGAAACCGCAGGTGCTGTTGCACAATACGGTAATGACAAACCCATCGCTTCAGCTAAACAAGCCATTGTATTAGCTGTGTACAACCCTTGACAAGAACCTGCAGTAGGACATGCCGCACATTCAAGTTGATATAGTTCTTCTAACGAAATTTTCCCTGCTTCGTAAAGTCCAACTGCTTCAAAAGTATCTCTTACTAAAGATCTTCTTTTACCTTTATAATATCCAGCAAGCATTGGCCCTCCTGTAACAACAATCATTGGTACATTAACATTTACCCTCACCGCACCCATTATCATACCAGGTGTAATTTTGTCACAATTTGTCAATAACACAATACCATCAAAACAATGAGCTTTTATCATAGATTCTATAGAATCAGCAATAAGTTCCCTTGATGGTAATGAATAGTGCATTCCTTCATGTCCCATTGCAATACCGTCACAAATGCCTGGTATTCCAAATATAAACGGTACTCCTCCAGCTTCAGCTACACCACGTTCTATCCATCGTTCAAGTTCACGAAGGTGAACATGACCAGGGACAATATCACTAAATGCTGAAGCTATACCAATGAACGGTTTTGATAAATCTGATGGTGAGATACCTGTTGCATATAAAAGAGCTCTATGTGGTGCTCTAACAGGTGTTTTTTTGATTCGGTTGCTTATTAAATCAATAGTTGGAGGAACCTGTACTGTTGACAATTTTTTCTTTCTTCCTCTTTTCATGAATAAATCCTCCTATGAATAAATTATGCTAATAATATAAGTATGAAAATTGTTATTAGAATTAAAAGAAAAAGTGTTAACAGTATTTTTGGTAAATTAAAATCAAAAATAAAGTTCATTTGAGGTTTTTAAATAAATAGTATTCAATAGCATCTCGTAAGGCTTCCCAAGATGCTTCTATAATGTTTTCTGAGACACCAACAGTTGTCCACAACTCGTTTTTTGCCATTGATTCGATACTTACACGAACTTTTGCTGCAGTACCTGCTTGAGGATTTACCACACGTACTTTGAAATCTGTTAGTTTAACTTCTTTCAATGATGGGTAATACTTTGTCAACGCTTTTCTTAAAGCATTATCTAACGCGTTAACAGGACCATCCCCTTCTGCTACAACATGTTCTTCGTTACCATCTATTTCAAGTTTTAAAGTTGCTTCAGTAACAATTTCATTTTTTTCTTCTTTATATTCTATGATAACCCTAAATCCTTTAACTTTGAAAAAATCTCTGTATTTATCTAAAACTTTTGCAGTTAAGACAACAAAAGAACCTTCCGCATTTTCATAAGAATATCCTTCATATTCTTTTTGTTTAACAATTTTTATTATTTTAGCAATTTGTTCTTCAGATATATCCATGTTTAAGAATTTTTTGTAAAACAACAAAGTTGATTTACCAGCAAGTTCTGAGATTAAAATCTTACGTTTATTCCCTACTAGTTCAGGATTAATATGTTCATACGAACGAACATCTTTTGCTACAGCAGACGCGTGTACACCACCTTTATGAGCGAAAGCTGACCGACCAACATATGGTTGTCTATCGTTAGGTATAAGATTAGCAATCTCATAGATTTCTAAAGATATCTCGGTAAGTTTTTTAAGATTTTCCTTAGGTATTACACCATAGTTTAACTTTAACATTAACGCTGGAATTACTGAACAAAGATTTGCGTTGCCACAACGTTCTCCTAAACCATTTATTGTACCTTGAACATGTTCACATCCACTTTCCACAGCTACTATAGTATTAGCTACAGCACAGTCAGAATCGTTATGTGCATGTATTCCTAATTTTGGTTTTATGTTTTTTTCTTTAAAAAATTCTATAACTTCACTAACAATTTGTTTAACCTCTGAAGGTAAACAACCACCGTTAGTATCTGCTAAAACAAGACAATCAGCTCCTGCTTGATATGCTGTTAATAAACATTTTAATGCGTAGTTTTTGTCAGATTTATATCCGTCAAAAAAATGTTCTGCATCATAAATAACTTTAAGTTTGTGTTCTTTTAAAAATTTTATTGAATCATAGATCATGTTAAGATTTTCTTGTAATGTTGTTTCTAACGCTTTTTCGACATGCAATTTCCATGTTTTACCAAAAATACATGCTACAGAAACTCCTGAAGAAATTATTGCAGCCAGATTTTGATCTTCATGTGGTTTTATATTTTTTCTTCTTGTAGAACCAAAAGCAACAATTTTTGCTGTTTTTAACTTTAAATTTTTTGCTTGGTTAAAAAATTCTATATCTTTTGGATTACTACCAGGCCAACCTCCTTCTATATAATCAACACCGAGTTCATCTAAAAGTTTTGCTATTTTAATTTTATCTTGTACTGAAAAACTGACTGATGGGGTTTGTGCACCATCGCGTAACGTTGTATCAAAAATTTCTATCTTTTTTTTCATTTTCAGTTATATCACTCCTTTTGTTGACAATAATTTTTTATTTTTATTTAATTCAACAGCATTTTTCAATACTCGACCCACACCTTTAAAAATTGATTCACAAATGTGGTGATTATTCTCTCCTTGAAGAAGTTTTATATGCAATGTAATCTTTGCTTCATTAACAAAAGATTTGAAAAATTCTTTTATCAAACTATAATCAAAAGAAGATTTTTTGTATTCAGGAAAAAATTTAACTTTAAAATCTAAATAGGGCCTACCTGAAATGTCTACAACAATATAGGATAAAGATTCGTCCATTGGAGACAAAATTTGTCCATATCGTGTTATTCCTTTTTTGTCTTTAATAGCTTTTAAAAATGCTTGACCTAAAGTAAGACCTATGTCTTCAACAAGATGGTGTTCATCAATATAAATATCACCCACTGCTTTAAGATATAAATCAAAACTACTATGTAAAGTAAACTGTTCTAACATATGATCTAAAAAAGGAATTGAAGTATAAATTTTATATCTTCCTTTTCCGTCTAAATTTAAAACTAACTCAACTTTTGTTTCTTTTGTAATTCTTTGAAGTTTAACTTTTCGTTTCATATATTTCAACCCTTTTTTTGTGCCATTCCATTCCTTCTATTTCTGCAAGTTTAGCTGTATATTTTGCTAAAATTTTGGTCGATTTTTTAGAAAACTTTATTAAACTAATTTTTTTTAAAAAAGTCAATATAGATAACCCAGAAGAAAATCGTGCTGTTGTGTTAGTTGGTAGTACATGTGAAGGTCCAGCTATGTAATCACCAAAGACTGCTGAAGGGTTTTCTCCATAGAATACAGCGCCAGCATTTTTAATTTTTTTGATAAACACATTTTGTTTTTTTGTAAACAAAGTCAAATGTTCTGGTGCTATAGTGTTAATTATATTTATAGCAGTATCAATATTTTTAACATATTTAAACTGTATTTGAGAAAATCGTTCTTTTGCATTTGTTAAAATAAGATTTTTTACTTTCTCAATAACATGTTTATCCAATGAAATCAGCCAACTTTTAGCATCTTTATCATGTTCTGCTTGTGCAAGAAGTTCAGATATTATTACTTCTATAGGATATGAACCATCAGTAACTACAACAACTTCTGAGGGGCCTGCAATAAGATCTATTCCTACAGTACCTATTAATTGTCTTTTAGCTTCGCTTACCCAAATATTACCCGGTCCTACAATTAAATCCACCTTAGGTATTGTTTCTGTACCAAAAGCTAACGCAGCGATAGCTTGTGCTCCACCAACTCCGTAAATTTCTCTTATATTTAACATATATGCTGTATATAAAAAATATTCTGAAACATTTCTTGGTGGTGTAACAACAACAATTTTTTTAACTTTAGCAATTTGTGCTGGTATTACTGTCATAATTAAAGTTGAGATATAGTTATACCCAAACCTTCCTCCAGGAATATAAACACCTACAGAATCTACAGGAATGAATTTCATCCCTGCTTCAATATTGTTATATTTTTTTATCCAATATTTTTTTATAGATTCAAATTCAGCTATATGAAATTTCCTAACATTTTCTATTGCAAGTTTTACAGAATTTTTAAAAAGATTATCATTTATTTTTGGTGTATTCTTAATTTCAATTTTTATATCTTTTGATGAAAAATCTGGTATATTATCAAACATACGCGTATATTTTAAAACAGCTTTATCACCAAATTTTTTTACATCTTCAATTATTTTTTGAACTTTTGTAGTAATAGAGTTATTCATCGATGCGTTTTATTTTTCCTCCTAAAGACAAAATTTTTTCTTCTAACTTTTCATATCCACGGTCAAGGTGATAAATATGCGAAATTTTTGTGATACCCTCAGCTGCAAGTGCAGCTAAAACTAACCCTGCCCCTGCTCTTAAATCAGAAACCATAACTTCTGCTCCTTTAAGTTTTTCAACACCATATACTATAGCTTTACGTCCTTCAACAACAATATTTGCTCCCATACGGAGTAGTTCTCCTACATGAAGAAATCTATTTTCAAACACAGTTTCTTTAATTACACAACTTCCTTTAAGTGTACACATAAGTGCCATGTATTGCGCTTGTAAATCTGTAGGAAAATATGGATATGGCCGTGTTGTAATATTTTGTGGTTTTAAACTTTTTTTCCAACGAACATAAATTTTGTTGTTTTCAGTTTCAACTACTAACCCACATTTTCTTAGTTTGTTTATTACAAAAGTTAAGTGTTGTGGTTCAGTATTGTTTATTTCTATTTCACCTTTTGTAATTCCAGCAGCAATGATGAATGTTCCTGTTTCAATTCTATCTGGTATTATTGTATGTTCAATGTCTGTTGATAGAAACTCTTTACATCCAGTAATTTTTATAGTTCTGCTTCCAGCACCTTCAATTTTAACACCTAACTTTTTTAAAAAATTTGCTAAATCTACAATTTCAGGTTCACAAGCAGCGTTTATAATAGTTACTTGTTTAGGAATTTTTGACAAAAACATTAAAACATTTTCTGTTGCACCGACTGATGGATAACGAAGTTTTATAACTGTTTTTTTTGGAATATTTTTTTTCTTTATAAAAGTTTCGTATCCTGACTCTATATAATGTTGTACACCTAACTCTTCAAAAGCTTTAATGTGAATATCTACAGGACGGACACCTATCGCACAACCACCTGGCAACGCTGTTTTGACTTTATCATAATTAGCTAGTAGCGCACCTGAAACAAGGAAACTTGCCCTCATTTTTTTAATAAGTTCATATGGTGCTATAACAAACCCTTTTTCTTTATAAGGAGGTTTATTTTGAATAACTACTAAAGTTAATTCATCTTGCCACAAAACTTTTTTCCCTAAAAATTCGATTATTGAAATTGTAGTATCTACATCTTTTAATTTTGGCACATTATGAAGTACAACTTTGTTTTCTGTTAATAAAGTAGCAACAAGTATAGGTAATGAAGCATTTTTAGAACCAGAAATATTTACTTTTCCTTGTAGTTTATATCCGCCTTCAATTACATATTTTTCCATATTAGTTATTATTTTTTACTACAACAACTCGTGGTAGGTTATAATAGTCATATATGGTTTTATAAATATAAAAATTGTTTTTTTCAAAAATATTACAAATTTTATCATACAAGTTTGAATTTATCTCAAGTATTAAAAAACCATTTTCTCTCAAAACTTTCTTGCTATAGTTAGCAAAATATAGGTAAAATTCTAGTCCCGTAGGAGTAACCAAAGCAATTTTTGGTTCAAAATATATCTCTGGCTGAAGATTTTTATATTCTTTTTCTGTAACATAAGGCGGGTTTGAAACTATAATATCTAAAACAATGTTATTGTCTATAAAATATTGAAGTTTATCTGTTTGTACAAAAATTATTTTATCTTCAACTTTGTGTAAAAAAGCATTTTTTTTAGCTATCTTTAATGCTTTGTTTGAAATATCCGTAGCATATATTTTTATTTCAGAAGATATGTTTTTAATAATACTTATTGCTATGTTTCCACAACCAGTACCAATATCGGCTACTATTTTAAAATTGTATTGAGACAAAAGTTTGATTGTTTCCTCTACCAAAAACTCTGTTTCTTGTCTTGGTATCAATACGTTTTCATCAACATAAAAATTAAGACCAAAAAATTCTTTTTCATGAAAAATATATTCTAAAGGAACACGGCTTAATCTTAAGTTTAAGTTTTTATAGATTTCTTTTATTTCTTTTCTGTTTAATATTTTTTCTGGATAAATGTATATTTTTTCTTTTTCCAAATTCAAAGTTTTTGAAATAATAACTTCTGTTTCAACACGTGCTGAAGTAAAACTCTTTAGTCTATTGTATATTTCAGTATAAACTTCGTTTAAAGTGTTCATTTGTTAGATATGAACTCGGATATTCTTTCTTTTATTCTAACCTTTAATAGATTATTAATAATTTCATCTAATTCTCCATCTAAAACTTCTTGAAGGTTATACAAAGTTAGGTTGATCCTATGATCTGTAACACGATTTTGTGGAAAATTATATGTTCGTATTTTTTCTGACCTATCTCCAGATTTTACCTGAGATTTTCTAAGTTTAGCAATTTCTTGTTGTTGCTGTTGTAATTTTAGATCATATAACTTTGCTCTTAAGATTTTCAAGGCACGTTCACGATTTTTTAACTGTGAACGTTCATCCTGACATTGTACAACAATACCTGTAGGTTTATGACGGATTCTTACAGCAGACTCTGTTTTTTGTAAATGTTGTCCTCCATGACCTGAAGCACGAAATGTTTCAATTTCAAGGTCTTCAGGTTTGATTTCAATATCCACTTCTTCAGCTTCAGGTAACACAGCTACAGTTGCTGCTGAGGTATGGATTCTACCAGATGATTCTGTTATAGGCACTCTTTGTACTCTATGTACGCCACTTTCAAATTGTAAATATTTATATACGTCTTTACCTGTGATATAACATATAACTTCTTTTATTCCTTTAAGTCCGGTTTGGTTAATATCTAAAATCTCTAATTTCCATCCTTTTTTAGCACAATATTTGCTATACATTCTGAATAAATCGCTTGCAAACAAAGCTGCTTCTTCACCACCAGTACCTGCTCGTATTTCAAGAATTACATTTTTTTTCTCATCTGGATCTTCTGGAAGAAGTAGGCTCAACAATTTTTGTTCTAACTCAGAATTTTCTTTATCTAATTTTTCTATTTCCTCTTCTATTAACAGAACAAATTCTTGATCGTTGGTTTCCTTTAATTCTTTTTTAAGTTCTTCAATTTTGTTCTGAAGATCCTTTATTTGTAAATAAACAGTAACAATGTTGTTAACACGATTATATTCTGAAAGAATACTTTGATATTTTTGTTGGTCATTTATTACACCAGGATCAACAAGTTTTTGTTCAATCTTCTTTTTTTGTTCAATCAAATGTTCACAATTTTTAATTATTTCGTTGTCTAACATACCTTATTTTTCTTGTTTTTTCTTTTTCTTTGTAGTAGTTTTCGTAGTTAATATTTTTTCAGTAGTAGATTTTATTTTTTCAGCAATTTTCTTTTCTTTTTTCTCTTTTTTTCTAGCTTTGGTTATATCAAATTTTTCACCATATTTTTTCATGAACTTTTCAACTCTACCTGCAGTGTCAACAAATTTTTGTTTCCCAGTAAAATAAGGATGACAGTTACCACATATCTCAAGTTTTATTTCAGGTTTTGTAGATCTTGTTTTAAAAGTATATCCACAAGCACATGTTACTGTACACTCTACATATTTTGGATGTATTCCTTGTTTCATGTTTTTCTCCTTTCTTAAGTTAAATTAATTTTCTAAATAATTTAAGAAATCTGTATTTTAAAATAGAACTTTTCTTGGATCAACAGGAACCCCATCTTTTCTTACTTCAAAATGTAAATGAGGGCCTGTGGTCCATCCTGTTGTTCCAACATTACCAATAACTTGTCCTTTGTATACCCATTGACCAGTTTTAACACGTATTTTTGATAAATGGCCATAATATGTAGTATATCCTTTATAATGTTTTAATATAACAAGATTTCCATATCCTTCAGCCCAGCCTGCATAAATAACTTTACCATCACACGCTGCTCTCACAGGTGCACCATAACGTTGTTTTAAATCGATACCTTCATGAAATTTTAATATTCCAAAAATTGGATGTGTTCTCCAGCCAAATTTTGATGTAATCTTTGTATTAAAAAGTGGTAACATGAAATCTTTAAATCTAATATATGTATCAGGCAAAAAAACATATTCTCCTTTTTTGAACACATATGACGGAGGTATCTCATTAATTTCACAAATTTGTATTATATTTTTTGAAAATTTTTTTGCAATTGTTTCTACCGACACATTATCCTGTTGTATTTTATAAAGCATACCTTTTTTATTATGCAACAAAAGTTCTTTCCCAGGATATAACAACCCTACTGCTTCAATATAATTTGTACTACGTATAGATTCTATATTTATCCCCATCATTTGTGCCAAAGTATACAAATTATGTTTAGATGGATCATATTTATAACTGATAACAACAAGAGGTTTTATATTTTTTATAATTTTAAACCTTAAATTGTCAATATATTCTTCAACAGCTTTGTTTCCAAAATTGAACAAATACAGATTATAGTTGTAAATTAAACCTAAATTTTTTGTATCTTCAAAATTGTTATTTGCTAGTTTGATACCAAACAAAACTACACCAATGGATGAAAAAATAGATGTAGCTAATAGAATACTTAAGTGTATTTCTCTTTTAACCATTTTTAACAAATTTTTTCAACAATTTTTTGTATTAACCACTTTGGTGTTGATGCACCAGAAAAAATTCCAATAGTTTCGTTTTCTTTAAATTTCAGATCCTTGATCTCTTCTTCACAACTGATAGTATAAACATTGTTGTTATATTTTTTTGCGATAAAAACTAACTTTTGTGTATTAGCAGAATTTTTACCACCTATTATTATAACTTTGTTTACTCTTTTTGACATATCTTCAACTTCTTTTTCTCTTAATATTGTTTCTCTACAAATTGTGTTTAATATTTTAATATTTTTAAATTTTGTTTTTAACACATCACAAATTTTTTTATATTCTTCAATAGATTTTGTCGTTTGTGAAATTACGACTACAGGTTCGTCAGTGTTTATATCAATTTTTTGTATATCTTCTAATGATGTTACAACAAATTTTTTACGTTCTGGTGAAACATACGATATTAATGCTTTTATTTCTGGGTGTACAGGATCACCATATATTATCACATTATACCCTTTTTTTGAATATTCTTCAACAACAACCTGGTTTTTTTTAACAATTGGACAGGTGCCATCTATAACTTTTATTTCGTTATTAGATACAAGTTGGTGTAGAATTTTTTTCTCAACACCATGTGTACGAATTATTAAACTTATATTTTTTAACGAATCCAGTTCTTTAATATCAGTGATTACTTTTAATCCTAACGATTCTAACCTTTTCATTTCTTCTTTATTGTGAAGAAGTTCACCTAATGCATAAACTTTATTTTGTTTGTTAATTTCTTGTTCAACTAAAAATATACATCTATTAACACCTTTACAAAAACCGATATGTTTTGCAAAAATTAGTTTCATAACATAAATTTTACATATGAAATAATTTTTTCAGCAACTTCTTCTTGTGTTAATCCAAAAGTGTTTATTACAATTGCATTTTCATCTATCTTCAATGGATTGATTCCCCGAGTAATATCTAATCTATCACGTTGTATTATAGCTTGTTTAATTTCTTCAAAACTAACTTATTTTTTCACCTTTTTGTATAAGTTCTTTATACCTACGTAATGCACGTTCTTCAACTGGTGCGTCAAGATAAAATTTAAATTTTGTATCAGGGAAAACTATTGTAGTAATATCTCTGCCTTCCATAACACAGTTATATTTTTCTCCGATACAACGTTGTATTTTACGAAGTTTTTCTCTAACATACGATATCGCAGCTACAGTGTTAACATTTGCTGAAATATACTCAGACCTTATTTCGGAAGAAACATCTTTATTGTCAATAAAAACAACAATTTCGTTATCACAAACTTTTGTTTCTATTTTTATTTTATCTAATTCAAGTTTTACTTTTTCAATATCATCCAACGGTATTTTGAGCTGTAACAATTTATAAGTCACAGCACGGTACATTGCTCCTGTGTCAACATGTACAAATCCTAGCTTTTTAGCGACAAGTCTGCTAACAGTAGTTTTCCCGGCGCCTGCTGGCCCGTCTATTGCAACAACTATTGTATTCATAATTATCACAGACTATTATATATTTCCCAAAAGTTAGGGAAGGAAATATCTACGCAATCAGCATCTTTTATAACTATACTACCTTCGCAGATAGTCCCTGCTACAGCTAAACTTAACGCAATTCTGTGGTCTTTATAAGATTCTAATTCTATAGTATCTTTCCCAGAGGAAAGTTTTGTATTACCCATAATTATCATCCCATCTTCAAGTTCAATTATTTTTGCACCCAACTTTTGTAGTTCAGTAGTAATTGTTTTAATTCTGTCAGATTCTTTTACTCTTAACTCTTGTGCACCATGTATTTCTGTAGCACCGTCAGCTTGTGTTGCAATAACTGCTAACAATGGTAGTTCGTCTATCATTGAAGGTACATCGTCAGGGTTGATAGTTATCCCTTTTAAATGACTACTTTTCACAACAATATCTGCTACAGGTTCATTATATTTTGTTTGGAAATTGGTCAAAGTTATATTTGCTCCCATTTTTATCAATGTGTTAATGAAACCCATTCGAGTAGGGTTAATACAGATGTTCCTCAATACAATTTCTGAATTTTTTGTTAAAAGACCGATTGCTATAAAATAACTTGCAGAGGACGGATCGCCTGGTATTTCAATTTCAAAATTTTTTATACTTTTTATTTTACCTTTAATTGAACAAACTCTATCTTTTCTTTCTAAGTTAACATTTAGATATTGTAGTAAACGTTCAGTATGATCTCGTGAAAGAACAGGTTCTATATATATTGTTTCCCCTTCAGCGTACATCCCTGCAAACAAAATACAAGATTTAACTTGTGCTGAAGCAATTTTACTTTCCCAGGTTATTGATTTTAAATGTTTACTACCATGTATAACCATTGGTAAGTGGTTACCGTCAGTAGCTGTTATTTTTGCTCCCATTATTGACAACGGTTCTACAATTCTTCTCATTGGCCGTTTTGATAAACTTTCATCACCAACAATTTTTACTTCAATCTCATTTCCGGCAAGAATGCCAGATAACAATCTTACCGTAGTTCCAGAATTACCAGCGTCAATCACATCGTTAGGTTGTTTTAATCCTTCCATTCCTACTCCGTAAACTTTAAGTGTATTTTTTTCTTCAACA
>Ga0272445_1000798_pt1 | contig 27002 bp, 33 predicted proteins | sample YNPCB0031_FD_194404 | JGI IMG/M metagenome (GOLD analysis project Ga0272445, IMG submission 194404) | Hot spring sediment microbial communities from Yellowstone National Park, WY, United States - YNP-CB-003-1 | ecosystem: Environmental > Aquatic > Thermal springs > Hot (42-90C) > Sediment... | reverse complement strand
CTCACCCGTCCGCCGCTAAGTTAATTAATGGGTCGCCCCATTAATTAACTCCGCTCGACTTGCATGTGTTAGGCACGCCGCCAGCGTTCGCTCTGAGCCAGGATCAAACTCTCAAGGGAAAACTTTTAAACCTTAGGGCTCCCTACGCATGTTTTAGGCTTGTCAAAGAGCAACTTCCAGATAAATAACTTAACCTATTCAACTTGACTTTGTCAACCCAGAATCTTTTGAATTACTCCTCCTCCTATAACACATTCATTATCATAAAACACTGCTGATTGGCCCGGTGCTGGTGCCCATTGGGGTGAATCAAAAATAATCCTCGCTCCATTTTTTTCTGGATAGATAGTTGCTCCCACATCGGGCATGGTAGAACGAATTTTAACTGTAGCTCTTACCGGAAAATCCCTGAAGATTTGTGGTTCTAAGATATTCAGGTCTTCTACCATTATCTCCTTCCTGTAGACCTCTTCCTTAGAGCCAACATATACAGTATTTTGCTCTGGATCTATCTTTACCACATAATAGGGTTCCCTTGAAGAAATACCAAGACCCCTCCTCTGGCCAATGGTGTAGTAAAAAATTCCCTTGTGGGTTTTTAAGACTTTTCCTGTCTTTATTTCAATAATGGGACCTTCAACAGGATTGATGAAGTCTTCAATAAACTTTCCATATCTTTTGTCCTCAATAAAACATATCTCCTGACTCTCAGGTCTCTTTGCAGAATATAGATTTAATGAATTGGCTATTCTCCTCACTTCTGTTTTTGTCATTTCACCGAGGGGAAAAATCAATCTTCCAATGTCACCCTTATTGATAACATAAAGGACATAGGACTGGTCCTTCTTTCTGTCTATCCCTTTCAGAAGGGAGCCATCCTGAATCCTTGCATAATGACCTGTGGATATATAGGAAGCTCCTTTCTCGTCAGCTATCCTTAAGAGATGGGGAAATTTTATGTATCTATTACACAGGACGCACGGATTTGGTGTTAAACCCCTGGTGTAGGCATCTATAAATGGATTTATGACTTTATCAATAAATTCTTCTCTAAGGTCAACAATTGTATGTGGAATGTCAAGCTGAGATGCCACGAGAGCAGCCTCTTTTATTGCCTGAATACTACAGCATGCTACATGCCTGTAAGAGGGTTCTCTCCGAAGCCTTGCCTCATAAAGGATAAAACTAACACCTTCAACATGAAATCCCTTTTGTTTCAAAATCAGGGCAGCAACGGAGGAATCAACTCCACCACTCATACCGACTATTACCTTTTCATTTGAGGGAGGAATAAGGGTTGAAGGCATAAAATCAGAAGATATCAATCCTGCTTGAACCTTATGAACCGATCCCAGTAATCGAATAATTCTCGTGTGGCGAGAAGGTCCCGTGCACAGTATCGAGCTATCTCAAGATATTCTCCTTTTTTGTAAAGCTCCTTTACATCGACACCTGTAATGCCCTCATCCTTTGGACTCTTTATTCCGAAAAAACGACACCATATATCAAGACTGTATTTCCTCGTGACCCCAAAAAAAGTGAGCTGGTCGAGGAGGTCTGTATGACTGTTACTATATCTATTCGGCATAAGTTCTCTTGAAGGCTTTATCCTGTAAAGGGCTGACCTTATAAGGATAAAAGGACAATCAAAACTCCTGCCATTAAAGGTTATGACCTGGTCACAATCCTTTATTTCTTTCCAGAATTTATTCAATATCTCCTCTTCTGTGCCTGTCTCATACCATATACCATTCTCTTCAAAAGGAAGGAAGGGGCTTTCACGAGGTGCCTGGAAATACACTTTACCTTTCATTGTGTCAGGATCAAGGAGGCCTATTGCCACAATCTCTCCTGTAACAGGTGAAAGGCCAAGTCTCTCCTTCACCTCTTCTTCCTTTTCTTCTGTATCAGCCCGCTGGAGTAAATAATCCTGTATATGCTCATCAAGGCTCTCAAAATCCTTTCCGATTGTCTCGATGTCGAAAATTAACCTCTTCATCAGTTTCTATCTTTCGAATTGTTATTAGCCATTAAAACTATTTCGCCGCTGAATCCTGAGGAAGCTTCTTAAAGATCTCCCAGGTCTTCAAAAGTTCGATAGCCCTCTGGAGCTGGAGGTCATCCTTTTCATCTACTTCAACCGGTGCTGTCTCAAGAGGCTGGCTTTCCTGTTTTTCCTGGATATGTCTCTGGATGTCTTTTTCTCTGACCACAGGCCTTTCCTTATCTGGTGACTTTGCCTCGAGTTTGACGATTATATCAGGTGTAATACCTTCTCCATGAATTGATACACCACTTGGGGTGTAGTATTTAGCAGTCGTTAGCCTTAGGCCTGAACCATCACTGAGGGGAATAATGCTCTGGACTGAACCTTTTCCGAAAGTTGTTGTGCCAAGGGTTATAGCCCTTCTGTGATCTTTGAGAGCACCTGCTACTATTTCGGAAGCACTTGCACTGCCATGATTTACAAGCACAACAAGGGGTAACTTATAATTTGGTCTGAGACCCTCTGTAAAGTACTCTGTCTTATCCCCACTTCTTCCTCTTATCGAAACAACAAGCCTGCCTGGCTCAAGGAACTGGTCAGCAACCTCGACAGCGCTCTGGAGAAGCCCCCCTGGATTGTTTCTAAGATCAAGGATAAGAGATGTCACTTTCTCTTTTTCCACAAGATCTCTCAAGGCAATACTGAGGTCATTGGCGGTTTGTTCTTGGAACTGGGCTATCTTTATATAACCTATATCTTTCTCTATCACCTTTGCCTTTACACTCTTGATATGTATAACATCCCTTATTAGAGTAAAGTCCTGAGGCGCATCCCAGCCCTCTCTCATTATGGTTATGGTAACCTTTGTCCCCTTTGGCCCTCTCATTTTATTAACTGCATCTGTAAGGCTCATATCCTTTGTAGGCTCTCCATTAATCTTAATTATCTTATCTCCAGCCTTTATACCTGCCCTAAAAGCAGGGGTATCTTCTATAGGAGCAATGACTGTAAGGGTATTATCTTTAATACCTATCTGGATGCCAATCCCGCCGAATTCTCCTTTTGTCTCAACCTGCATCTCTTTATAAGCCTCTGGTGTCATAAAACCAGAATGGGGGTCAAGTCCACTGATCATACCTTTAATAGCTGAATAGATAAGGTCCTTTGTCTTGACCTCTTCCACATAATTTCTCTTTATCACAGAAAAGGCCTCTGTAAAGACCTTCAGTTCTTCATAACCCTGGGCTTCACCGCTCCGTGTGGCCATGGTTATCCTTCCGATGAAAATACCCGCAAATATGAGGATAAAGAGGACACCAATCCTGAAAAACCTTGACTTGATTATTTTCTTGTCTTTTACCATTTTTATTCCTCCTGACTGTTACTTCACCACTTATTATCTCTTCATTAACCACTGGAGGGGGTCCAGGGGTTTGCCTTTATAACGAATCTCGAAATACAGACCCTGTCCTTCCATTATCTGAGACTCCCCTGTCCTGCCAATGGCCTGCCTTTCTATTATTATATCTCCTGGTTTAAAAAAAATCTCCGACAGATTTGCATAAACTGTATGATAGTCACCTCCGTGAGAGATTATTATAACCTTTCCGTAGCCTTTTAATTCACCTGTATAGGCAACCCTTCCATTAAAGACTGCCAGTACAGGAGCTCCTTCCTCCGTAGTTATATATATACCACTCCTGAAAACAGGCACGCCTGTTAAAGGGTCTTTCTGGTATCCAAAGGGTATCTTTACTTTTCCATTAACAGGCCACAAAAGCCTCCCCTTCATCGAGAGGAATTTTTTATTATCTGCTGAACTTCCTTTTATCTTTGACTCCTCGATAATCTTTGCGAGCCTCTTTGCTGACTCATTGAGTTCTTTAAGCATCTTCTCATAATTTTCCTTCTTCTCCTTTACAAAGGCAAGGAGGAGGCTCTTTTCCTTTTTTATCTTTAAAAGCTTCAACTCTTCTGATTCAATTAATGCAAGGGTCCTTTTTATCTCTTTTTTAATTTCTACAAGCTCTGCTTCTTTCTTTTTTCTTTCTTCTATCTCCTCCTTGAACCTGTTCATAACAGTCCTGTCGTATCGAGTTAGAAGCACAAGGTATCTCCAGTTTCGGAGAAACTCGCCTATATCTCTTGAGGTAAGGAGAAACTCCAGTTCTCTGGTATAGCCAAAAGTCCACATAACCCTCAATCTTTTATTAAGCCACTCTTTCCTTTTCTGAAGTTTTGCCCCAAGGTCTTTTATTTCATTCTGAATTTTTGCAAGCCTCTGTTCTGTAGAGTAAAGTTTTGATTTCTGATTTTTTATCTTTTCTTTGACCTCTTTTAATTCTGAATTTATTCTTTCGAGTTCATCAAGAATGAAGAATTCTTTCTCCTTCTCTTTCTTAAGCCTCTCCTCATACTTCTTTATCTCTTCTTCTATGGATTTGAGCCTCTCCTGAAGGTCCTCTCCATAAGAAAAAAAACTAAAGCTTATGGAAACAAAAAGGACTAAAAGGATATTCAGGCAGATCAGTCCAATCGATGGATATCGATGTCTCCTCACCATTTATTCAGTACCTGATCCTGCCAAGTCCGATAAAACTACCTATAATGCCCAAAAAACCACCTGTAACGGGTAAGATCAGGAAAAGAGAAAAGACTTGAGTTGATGACAAAAGTAACAGTTGCTGAAGAGGGATAGACCTTATAAAGGGTAACCCTGAAGACATGAAAACAATTATCTGATAAAGGCCTAACATTAGAATACTTGCAAAAAGACCACCAGCTATGCCAATAATAGCACCTTCTATCAGGAAAGGGGCACGAATAAAACTCGCTTCCGCTCCAAGGAGCTTAAAGGTCTCTACTTCTTCTCTCTTTCTATAAAAGAGTATCTTTATAGTTGTGTAAAAATTAAATATTACACCTGTCAGAATCAATACCGTAAGGATAAGGCCTGCTGTTTCTACCGCCCTTTTTACCAGCATAACAGATGCCATCATCTCTTCACCATAGTCAATGTCATCAATGAAGGATATACTCTTAAGGTGGGTAATAAAGGCCTTTATCTCGTCTGCCTTCATATATTCTGATTTAAGTTTTAATTCTATTGAATCTGGAAGGGGATTCTCGTCAAGACCTTCCCCAATCAGACCTGGTTCAGGAAATCTCTTCTTCAGTTCTTCCAGGGCTATCTCCTTAGGTATAAATTTAATAGATTTAACCATTGTGTTATTTCTCAATTCAGCCATAAGCCTGTCAATGTCATTTCTGGAGGCCTTCTCCTTCATATAAATAACAACAGTGAATTTCTCAGGGAGTCTCTCTGTTAATAGATTGATATTATAAAAACCAAGAGAGATAACAGCTATAAGGAAAAGTCCCATTCCTGTTGAAAGACTCGCCATCAGGTTTATCCAGAACTCTTTAATGAGACTCTCAAAAGCAAACCTGAAGGAATATCCTGTGATCATAGAATCTCGACCCCTGTTAGATAGCCTTCTTTGAGCTTAAAAACCCTCCTGCCGCTATGGGTATAAAGGTCAGGGTTATGGGTAGCAATTACAACAGTAGTTCCCCTCGCGTTTATCTCCTTAAATATATTCATAATAGATTTTGTATTTTCGGGATCGAGATTGCCTGTTGGTTCGTCAGCAAGAAGGATTAAAGGCTCAGCAACTATCGCCCTTGCAATTGCCACTCTCTGCTGTTCACCACCTGAAAGGGTTGGTGGATAAGAATCTATTTTATGCCTTAGGCCCACAAGCCTCAGACTCTCATAAACAATGTCTCTCAGATCTCTGTCGCTCATTCCCCTGATTCTCAAAGGCATAGCAACATTCTCAAAAACTGTTTTGCTATCTATGAGCCTGAAGTCCTGAAATACTATCCCTATCTGTCTCCTCAAACGTGGGATATCTCTCTCAGGAATTGTTGAAAGGTCAAACTCCCCTACCGTAAGCCTTCCCTTATCAGGTCTTTCATGGGCATATATAAGCTTAAGAAGCGTTGTCTTCCCTGCACCGGATGGACCTGTTACAAAGGCAAGCTCTCCCTTTTCTATTGTAAGGGTAATTTCTTTGAGGGCCAGCTGGTTATCGTAAACCTTCGAAACACCCTCAAACTGAATCATCTGTCGTCACCAAAACTGTTACTTCACCATCAGATGGAGTGTCTCTAACTTTTTTATTATCTCATCGGCAATCTGATGGGAGGTGAGTCCAAAGAATTTCATAAGCTCCTTTGATGAACCAGAACACCCAAATCTATCTTTCACCCCTATCCTCAAGATAGGTCTGGGTATCACTGAAGAGAGAAATTCACAAACAGCACCTCCGAGACCTCCTATTACTGAATGTTCTTCTGCTGTAACTATGAGCCTTGCCTTTGCAGATTCTAAGAGAAGCTCTTCATCAAGGGGTTTAATAGTGGACATATTAATAACACCTGCATCTATACCATTCTTTCTCAGAATATCTGCTGCCTCGAGGGCCTCTGCTACCATCACTCCACAGGCGATTATGTTGACATCATTGCCAAGTCTGAAGACAAAACCCTTTCCTATCCGGAATTGGTAATCGGGAGGCATAACAGGTTTAACCTTTGCCCTTCCGAGTCTTACATAAACAGGGCCATAGAAATTAACTATCTCTCTTATAACAAGTTCTGTCTCGTAAGCATCAGCAGGCACAATTACGGTCATCTCCGGTATAACCCTCATCAGAGCTATATCTTCAATTGCCTGGTGGGAGGCACCATCCTCACCCACGGTAATTCCACCATGGGTTGCCACAATCTTCACATTAAGATGGGAATAAGCAATGCCCTGTCTTATCTGCTCCCAGGCCCTACCTGTTGCGAATATTGCAAAAGTGGAGGCAAAGGGAATCTTACCTGTAAGAGAAAGACCTGCGGCTGTTGCCATTAGGTCCTGTTCCGAAACTCCCATGTTAAAGAATCTTTCTGGAAAGGCCTTTGCAAATTTTGAGGTCTTTGTTGAACTGCTTAAGTCTGCATCGAGAACTACTATATCAGGATTTTCCTGACCGAGCTTAAAAAGGGTTTCACCATAGGCATCCCTTGTTGCTGCCTCTATTCCGCAAAAGGAATTTACTGGTACTCTATCAGTTGCCTGTCCCAACTGTTACCTCGCCTCCAGGAACTTTTACCTCTCCCCCAGAGGATAATTCCTTTAAAGCAATCTCGAGTTCTTCAGGAGTTGGAGCAACACCATGATATTTTACCTTTCCTTCAAATATAGATACACCCTTACCTTTGATAGTTCGTGCAAGTATAACAGTAGGTGCACCTTTTAATTCTTCTGCTTTATCAAGGGCATCAACTATCTGTGTCATATCATGGCCATTAATCTCAATAGTATTCCATCCAAAGGCCTGGAACTTCTTGTCTACTGGTTCGATATTTTTTACAGAAGAGATAGGGCCATCAATCTGTAAACCATTCAAATCAACAATTGCACAGAGATTGTCACTTTTGTAATGGGCTGCTGACATTGCTGCCTCCCATACCTGACCTTCCTGAAGCTCTCCATCGCCAAGAAGGCAATAGACCCTTGAGCTCAACCCTTGAAGCTTAAGCCCCATTGCTATGCCATTTGCTACTGAAAGCCCCTGACCAAGGGAACCTGTTGAAATTTCAACGCCTGGTAGCATCTTTGAGCAGGGATGACCTTGCAAGGGACTTCCAAGTTTTCTAAGGGTTTTAAGGAGAGACCTATCAAAATATCCACTCATGGCAAGAACTGCATAAAGGAGGGGAGCTGCATGACCCTTTGAAAGTACAAATCTATCTCTTTCAGCCCAGGAGGGATTTTCTGGTTTGTGTCTTAATTTATAAAAATAAAGAGCTGTTACAATATCTGCTGCTGAAAGAGAACCCCCTGTATGACCTGACCCTGCCTCAGTAAGCATCTTGAGGATCTCGATCCTCAATAGCCTTGCCTGATTTTTAAGATACTCTATATCCCTTTTCTGGACAGGCATTTTTAATTATAGAATATTTCAAAGGATTCTTACAATTCTAAACCTTTTTTCTTTTTAAGATATGCTCAAGAAGAATCTCATCCAGGGTCTTAAACCTTTCACTATGGCGGGTAGCCTCTGTTTCCTTCTTGCTTATCTCAGTGGGTGGCGAAGGTAACACCTGGGATTGCTCCTTTACAGTTACTTCTCTAATATCCGAAGATGGGCCACCCTGAAGTGTTACTTTCACCCCGGGAGTACTTTTTATTATACTGTCAAATTTTCCTTTAAAGAGGTCTTCGATCATTGCCCTGTGCTGTTCTGCCATTAGCTTCTTTATCTTATCTTTTACATCCTCTGAAAGCCTTTCAAAATCTGAAAGGAGATCTTTATAAGAAGTCTTTTTTGAAGCAAGAATAACACCGCCTTTATAAAGGAGTGTAGTTATTACAGGATTCCTCAACCCACTATCCTCTGTCTGGATGTGATAGACCTCTCCCTTGTAGGTAATGTTTGTGTTGAAACCTGTTAGCATATTATAGAATAGCACAAATTGGTTGTGAAGTAATAGACTTATCGAAAACAGTTTGGTGGCGAAGTAACAGTTGGAATATAAAGCCTTTTTAACTTAGCCAATAATGAGGGAAATGATAAAAAATAATATTAAAAGGGCTATAAGTACGGAAGCTGTCTTTCTGCCCATATATCTGTCTATCCAGGGAGTGAAAAGAATTATAAACATAAAAATAAGAGGTAGAATCAGGCCCCCAATGACTGTCCAGGGACCATGAAAATATCTGAGGAGCGTGAAGAGCCAGAGGTAATACCATTCAGGTCTTGGCTGGTAAGGAGAAAGAAAGTCTATTTCCCTGCCTATAGAGGGTGGAAAAAGAAGGGCAAGGACAATAGCAATCTCCACTGTGAGAAAAACAAAAAAAAGTATCTCGAGAAGGTAGTCTGGATAGAATCTCTTCAACCTTAACTCCTACAATGGCCTTGCAATCCCGAGCTTTTTTATCATATGGAAATGCATCCATAAAAAAAGCATAATAAGAAGAGGTAGCCATAATATATGAAAGCCATAAAATCTTATGAGGGTAGCTCCATTAACATCTCCTCCACCCCGCAGAATAGATAAAAGGAAATTGCCAATAAAAGGAAATAAGCTTATTATGTTTGTACCGACAAGAGTTGCCCAGTAGGCCTTCTGATCCCATGGAAGAAGATAACCCGAAAAACCTTCTAACATTACCAGTATAAAAAGGACTGCTCCAGAAAGCCAGTTCAGCTCTCTTGGCGGTCTGTAAGCCCTTGAAATAAAGACCCTGAGAGCGTGGAGTATTATTAAAGTAATTAATAAAGAAGCAGACCATTTATGGAGACCTCTAATGAATCTTCCAAAGAAAACCTCTTCATGAAGCATCACAATGCTTTGAAAGGCCTCACCTTCTGAAGGGATATAGAAAAATACAAGCAATAGACCTGAAATGATTGAAAGTAGAAAAGAGGTAAAAGCCATACCGCCAAGGCAATAACTGTAGCTCAATCCCTCAGGCACAGGTCTTTCAAAGAGTCCTTTGTGAGACTCCCTGAGACCAAATCTATCAATAAACCATGTCCACACTTTTACTTTCGCCGAATTATCTCATATCTTAATCCCAACAAAGACTTTACCATTCTCTATTTTAAGGGGCAGCCTCTTCAGAGCATCTCGAGGCGGACCTCCAAGAACCCTCCCATACATATCATACCTGCCCCCATGACATGGACATAAAAATTCCTTTTTTGCCCTGTTATAGTTAACCATACAACCAAGATGAGTGCATACAGGTAAAAGGGCAATCCAATTATTACTTTCTCCACCAAAGCTGTCAGGGGGCGAAGGGTTATGGTCAAACACTACATGTCCTGTTCTCACCACATAAACGCGAAGGGGTCTCGTAAAAGGCCTGTTGGGATTCTCTGTTCCTTCGCCACTAATTGTAAATCTTTTTACCTCCCTCCTCGGCATTTCATCAAGGGTAGCAATAAAAAAATACCTTGTCTCCTTTTCTTTTATCTTTCTCGGTCTCAAGGAAAATATGAATAAGAAACCTGAAATTCCTAAAAAACTGAAGGCAATCTTCACTACAGATTTAAGGAAATCTCTTCTATCCATAGTCTTTCGCGACTGTTACTTCTTAACCCAAAGAGATATCAGATGTTTGAGGTCAGAAGTCAAAGTTCGGAAATCCGATTTTAAGGGAGATTTTTTTTCAAAGGCTCCGTATATGATTTCTGTTTATCTGACCTCTGTTTTATGACTTCTGACTTCTGACTTCTGTAATATGGGGGTTCATCATCTCGAGGAGTTCCTTGCCAACTTTAAAATGGACTGCCCTCTTCATAGGGACTTCAACAGTCTGGCCTGTTTTAGGATTTCTTGCAATCCTTGGAGCCCTCGTCTTAACAGTAAAGTTCCCAAAACCCCTTATCTCAACCCTTTCTCCTTTCCTTAAAGCATCCTTGATACTATCAATTACAGTATCAAACATTATCTCTACCTGTCTTTTTGTAAAGCCACTGCACTTCTCTGCAATCTTTTCTATAAGTTCTGACCTCGTCATAGATACCTCCTTACTGTTACTTTACCACCAAATTATCTCTATGGTGTTAGTAAATATTTTATCTTTAAGGTGCTATAATCGTTAAGAATCTCTTTGGGCAACTTGTTTTTAAGAAGTTCTATAATGGAAATCTTCTCCTTCTTATAGACAATCTGGGGCTCTCCCTTAATACCTGCCAGCTCTCTGGCGAGCTCAATTGCATCTTCCATATTGCCAAGTTCATCAACAAGTTTTAACTGAAGGGCCTGAGAACCTGTAAATACCCTGCCATCAGCAAGCTCTCTCACTTGATTAACGGGAAGCTTTCTCCCTTCTGCTACAGCTTTTATGAACTGCTCATGGACATCATCAAGGACAGACTGAAGTATCTTCCTCTGCTCAGGTTCCATATCTTTAAATATAGATGCAATATCCTTGTATCTTCCGCTCTTTATAACCTCTGTCTTTACTCCTATCTTTTCCATCAGGCCTTTAATGTTTGGTATCTCCATTATTACACCAATCGAACCAGTGAGGGTCCCTGGATTGGCCACAATCTTTGTGGCTGGGGCAGAAATGTAATATCCACCTGAAGCAGCCACTGCACCCATAGATACAACTACAGGTTTTTCCTTTGCTGTCTTTTTTACTTCTTCGTATATCTCCTGTGAAGGAGCGACTCCACCTCCTGGACTCTCCACCCTCAAGATAATAGCCTTTATAGAGTTGTCTTTTCTATAAGTCTTGAGCTCCTCAATAGTATCCTTTGATGTAATAATAGGTCCCTCAACTGTCACAATGCCAATCTTTTCTTTTTGAACAACGTCCTTCTCAACAAGGGTTAACAGAAGGCTCAATATTATAAGCCCACTTATTACAGTTATTATTATCAAACATCCCTTCTTCATTTTTCTTCCTCAACTGTTACTTCCGTCCCCCGATTGCCCTTTCATACTAAGGCCAATCTTTCTTTCCGATGGGTCAACCTTAATTATCCAGGCCTTTAAACTATCTCCAGTCTTCAGGCTTGCTTTATCAAAATCCCTTGGTATTTCAGAATTAAATATAAGCCCCTCAACAATACCATCGATATCAACAAAGATACCATGCTCTGTAACTTTAATCACTTTTGCATCTACCTCATCTCCAATCTTGTATCTTTCAGGTATAAGCTTTAGCCATGGGTCTTCTGTGAGTTGTTTGAGCCCCAGAGAGAGTTTTTCTTTTTGTGGATCAATATTTAGAATAACAGCAGAAATCTTCTGGCCTCTCTTTACAATCTCTGATGGATGGGATACATGCCTTGTCCAGGAAAGGTCTGAAATATGAATAAGTCCATCGATACCTTCTGGAATCTCAACAAAGACCCCAAAGTCTGTTATGCTTGTGACCCTTCCATCTATTATTTGCCCAACTCTATATTTCTTAGCAATTATCTGCCATGGATTTGGTCTTGCCTTTTTTAAGCTGAGGGAGAGCCTCCTCTGAGCCTTATCAATATTTATCACTACCACATCTACAATATCACCAATTGAAACATATTTTGAGGGATGCTTTGGCCTGTGGGACCAGTCCATCTCAGAGACATGAATAAGACCATCGATTCCATCTTCTATCCTTACAAAAGCTCCATAGTCTGTAATGCTGAGGACCTTACCTTTAACCTTATGCCCGATAGGGTATTTCTCCTCAATATTCTGCCACGGGTCAGGCCTCTTCTGCTTGTATCCAAGAGTGAGTTTTTCAGCTTCGGGGTCGAATTTAAGCACAACAACTTCTATATTCTGTCCTTCCCTGAAGTATTCAGAAGGATGGCTTATCCTGGACCAGGAAATATCAGAGATGTGAAGGAGTCCATCTATTCCACCCACATCTATAAATACCCCATAATCAGTTATATTCTTCACTATACCCTTCACAATAGCACCCTCTCTTAATCGCTCCTTAAGAGATTCCTTTAAGCGCCTTTTTTCCTCTTCTAACACCGCCTTTCTTGAAAGTACTACATTATTCTTCTTTTTGTTGATGCTAAGAATCTTGAATCGAGAGTTCAGCCCAATATAACGCTCCCGATTTTTTGGAAAATGAAGATCAACTTGAGAGAGGGGCAAAAAAGCCTTCAGGCCAGAAAGGTCAACAGTAAAACCCCCTTTGACCTTTTCGATAATCCTGCCATCAATATAACCTCCCGTCTTTAAGGCCTCTTCAATCAGTAACCATGCCCTGAGTCTCCTTGCCTTTTGTCTCGAAAGAAGGACAATGCCGTCTGCTTCAAGAATCTCCTGAATATATACCTCTATTTCATCTCCTTCATTTAAGCTATTTAATTCATCTTCCGATATCTCCTCAACTGGAATGAGTCCCTCTGATTTGTATCCAATATCAACAATAAGACCGTCCTGCCTCCTCCTGAGGACTTTTCCTTTAACAATCTCCCCTTCATGGATGGTATGAAAATCTCCTTCGAGAAGGAATTCGAGACCTTCTTCATCTCTTAACCTGTTTTCATTAAGGCTATTCAATTCTACACTATTACTTAAACCATCTGTAGCCATAATCACCCCATCTTGACCTGTGGCGAAAGTAACAGTCGCCATCAGTTAATTAAATTGCTTCAATCTCTCTATTACTCCCTCTATTATCCAATCAGGTGTTGATGCCCCTGCTGTTATCCCTACAGTTAATTCTTCCCCCGAATCTATTTTAAACCATTCTTCTTTCAGTTCATCAGCCGTCTCAATATGATAGGTCCTTACATTAAGGGATTCACATAGCTTTGCCAGTTGAGTTGTATTTGCGCTATTCTTACCACCCACAACAAGCATAATATCAACCTTCTTTGTCATCTCTGCAGTCTCCTTAAGCCTCTCTGAGGTTGAGTTACAAATTGTATTATAAACCTTCAACTCCCTCGAACGGGAAACTATTTTTTCAAGAAGCCTCTGCAACCTCTCAACAGGCTGGGTTGTCTGGACAACCACACCAACCCTTTTATGTATTACCTTGAGCTCCTCGGGATCTGTAACCACCACAGAATCTGGACCAGCGTAACTCTTGATTCCAACAACTTCAGGATGAGCAGGATTACCAAGAATTATAACTTGATATCCTTCCTCGTGTAAAAGTTTAGCATATTGCTGGGCCTTTTTTACAAAGGGACATGTAGCATCTACAACCTTAACACCGAGGGAATAAAGATGCTCATTTATCTCTTTAGTTACACCATGTGTCCTGATAACAACTGTTTTAAGATTTGAGGGTATTATAGGTAATTCAAGAACTTCCACACCTTCTTCCCTCAATCTATTAACCACCTGGGGATTGTGGATTAAAGGACCGAGGGTATACACACCAGAGCCTTCTCTGGCTTCCTTAAGGGTAAGCTCGAGGGCCCTCTTAACACCAAAGCAAAAACCTGCCATCTCTGCCTTTATGATCTTCATTCTCTTACTCCCCTTTTATCCCCCCTCTTATGGTAAGAGGGGGTAAGGAGGAGCTACCTTCTCCACCAACCATTAACGATTTGATCCTTTCAAAAATCTCTTGAGTAATCCTTTTTTCGAAGACCTCTCTGTTCTCTTCTGATCTTTTCTGAAGAGGCCTTCCAAAGATTATACTTATTTTTTTCAATCTTGGAAACCTGGCCCCTACTGGAAGGGCCTCCCCGGCACCCCTGATATAAACAGGCACAACAGGCACATCAGCAAGACTCGCTATTAAACCCACACCTCTTTTAAATTCCATGAGGCTGCCATCAGCACTCCTTCCACCTTCAGGGAAAATCACGAGAACCCCCCCATTTTTTAAGACCTTTAAAGCATCTTTTATTGTTGAAGGACCTGGCATATCCCTATTGACGCTTATTGAATAGGCCTTTATCATTGGACCAAGAAGTGGTATCCTGTGTAAACTGGACTTTGCTATAAATGTTGGTCTCCTTTTTAAAGAGACTGCTATAAGAGGCGGATCGAGATAACTGGAATGATTTGAGGCTATTATCACTCCACCTTCTTCCGGGATGTAATCCTGATTTTTTACCTCCAGTCTGAAAAGTATTTTAAAAAAAAGATAGGCTATATATCTGATAATTCTGTAAAACATTGTCTCAACTGTTACTTTCGTCACCCCCTTCCCCCTCTTAAGGTAAAAAGAGGATTTAGGGGGTTACTTTTGCCACCAACCAGAGTTGAGGGATAGAATATTTATTATTCTATCAACAACTTCGCCTGGGCTTAGTTCTGAGCTGTCTATTATTATAGCATCCTCTGGTAGTTTAAGGGGGGCAATGTCTCTTGATGAGTCCCTTTCGTCCCTTCTCCGAATAGCCTCTTTAATATCTTCCAGTTCAACACCTATACCCTTCTCTCTCAATTCCTTCCATCTCCTTCTCGCCCTCTCTTCCAGAGAGGCAGTCAAAAAAAACTTTTTTGCCTCAGGGAATACCACTGTTCCGCTATCCCGGCCCTCTACTACAATATCCCTGTGAGAGGCAATCCTTCTTTGAAGTTCATTAAGATAATCCCTGACGACCTTTCTCGTAGAAACCACTGATGCAAGCTCACTTATCTCAGGAGTTCTTATGTCTGAAGATACAGGTCTTCCGTTAAGGTAAATCTCGTCCTCAGAATATTCGATTTCGCATCCCTCAAGAAGGTTTTTTAGTGTTAGATTATCAACTACCTCAATAGCATTTTTTTCTTTAAGATAAAGGGCAACGGTTCTGTAAAGGGCACCAGTATCAAGATACAAAAAGCCAAGCCTTTCAGCAAGAATCCTTGCTGTAGTGCTCTTACCTGCTCCAGCAGGACCATCTATGGTAATAACTACGGGCATAACACCTACCCAACCATAAGACTTTTCAGCACAGAAAAGAATTCAGGGAATGATATATCCACGCATTCAGGATTATTTATTACCGTCCCTCCCTCAGCTATAAGCCCGGCAATGGCAAAGGCCATAGCGACCCTGTGGTCATTATAGCTCTCTACTTTTGCACCCTTGAGAATTGCCTTTCCCTTAATAGCTATCCCATCAGGATATTCCTTAAGCTCTACACCCATCTTTTTGAGTTCCGTAGCCATTGCCTTTATCCTGTCTGATTCCTTTACCCTTAGCTCTTCCGCCCCTCTTATCTCAGTAACTCCCTCTGCCTGTGTTGCAAGGACACAGAGGACAGGGAACTCATCAATAAGGGAAGGGATCAGGTCTTTTCCTACCTTCACAGCCCTGAGGGAAGAGGCGGTTTTACAATATATATCAGCAACAGGCTCTCCAGAGACATCATGAAGATTCTCAAGCCTTACATTACCACCCATCTCCTTAATCACATGAAGAAGGCCTGTCCTTGTGGGATTCACACAGACATTTCTTATGATAATCTCTGAGCCTGGCACTATCAATGCCCCGGCGATAAAGAATGCTGCAGAGGAGAAATCAGATGGAACAGTGATCTCTACAGGCTGAAGGCTTACTGTTCCCTCAACTGTTACTTTCGCCACCCCTCCACCTGAGGCTGAAGGCTGAGGACCTTTCACTTTAATTTCGAGGTCGCCAACCTCTATGGGAGCACCCATTGACTTAAGGAGTCTTTCTGTGTGGTCTCTTGATTTCTGAGGTTCATGAATAACTGTTACGCCCTCTGCATAAAGGCCTGCAAGTATTAGACAGGACTTTACCTGAGCAGAGGCAACAGGCATATTATGGGTTATACCCTTTAGACCTCCTCCTTTAATTGCCATTGGCAGATACCTATGATCCTGTCTTGCAAATATTTCTGCTCCCATCTCTTTTAAGGGATTAATGACCCTTGCCATAGGTCTTTGTCTGAGGGAGTCATCACCTGTAAGGACAGTAAAAAAGGGATTACCGGCAAGTATTCCTGATATGAGCCTTGCTGTTGTGCCTGAGTTTCCACAGTTAATCACATCAAAGGGCTCCCTTAATCCGTGCAGTCCTTTGCCATGGATGATCAAGGCCGAAGACTCCTGACTCCTGACTTCTGTTATCTCCACTCCCAGTGCCCTCATGGCATTCATGGTACTTATAGGGTCTTCTGCCATAAGGGGATTCCTTATAATGCTCTTACCCTCTGCAATAGAGGCAAACATAATCGCCCTGTGGGTAATGGACTTGTCAGGTGGAGGTGTTATCTCACCTTTTAAAGATTTTGTCTTATGTATTGTGATATTAGACATTTAAATCTCAGATAAAAGCTTAAAATATTCGTCCCTGCTAATGCCTGCGGTTGTCAAATTATTCTTTATAATAGATACGGGAATCTCATCATAAGTTGGTATGACAATAGGCCTTGAAATTCCTTCTTTGACATATGAACGATGGCTTCCTGTCTTGCGAAACGAAAACCTGCTTTAAGGAATACCTGTTCAAGTTTTCTCCAATGAATAGGGGTTATCTTAGGCAATCTTATGCACCAAGTACTGTTGAGTGTCTCTCAATGGAAATCCATGGATAGCTAATCCATTTACCATCTTTAAATTTATATCCGCATTCTTCAAGCACTTCTTCCAATGTGCCCATATCTTCAGCAGTTTTTAGAAAAAGGCGCACAGCCTCATCTAATGCCTTTCTTGCCTCGTCTACAGTTTTACCACTGCTCATAACATTCAAAGGAATTGCATGGGCTACAAACTGATCACCTTCTTGCCATATATAAACTGTATATTCTAAATCCATTGAGCCTCCTCAACTATTACTTACGCCACCAAAACAATCTTATTTTAAAGCTTTATTATTTAAGCATGCAAGTTAAACACATCATTATCATGAATTCAAATCCAAACCCGTTACTACCCTTTGCCATCCCTCTTCATGAGGATAGATTTCCACATCAATTATAAGGTGTTTGTAATCATCAAAGAGGAACAACTTCCTCGAAATGAGATAGTTTACCATCTTTTCTGCAATCAAATAATCATCTACATCTTTTACTATCTCATTAAGAAATTCCTGTTTGTGATTTTCTATTTGATCTTCGGGAAATAATGCCAGATTCCAGCATCCTAAAGCAACCAATGCAACAAATCTTACAGCATTAAGGTCATCCTCAACCTCAAGTAGAACTGGCATAGCATACTCCTTAAAGACGTCGGCCATTGTTATGGAATTATCAGGTATTGACTTCCCTTTCAGTTTCTTTTTTGCCTTATTTACATATCTCTTTGGCATAGTTACATTACCTCCTGACTAATATCTCCCATCTTTTCTACTTTAACCTTCTCCTCAACTCCTGAGCCTTTGTGAATAGTTCTTTTATTTCCTCAGAGCTTGCCTCTTCAAGAAGCCTTTTGAGCTCTTCGATATTTTTCTCAAAGACCTCCAATAGTTTCAGAAGATTGTCTCTATTATAAACCACTATGTCCCTCCAGAGTTCTGGAGAGCTGAGGGCTATCCTTGTTGTATCCTTAAAACCCTGACCTGCATATCTTATATACTCGCTATCAATCTGACCTATAGTGTTCACAAGACAGTAGGCAATTATATGGGGAAGGTGACTTACTGCTCCATAGACCTCATCATGTTTCATTGGATCTATCAGCTCCACATTACAGCCAAAGTCCTTCCATAACTCCAGAATAAAGCTCAGACTTTCTGGGTCTGTCTTTTCTGTTGGAGTGATAATACACCTTGCATCCTTAAACAGGTCAGGCCTTGCATACTCAATTCCTGATTTATCACTGCCAGCAATGGGATGGGTGCCTACATAATGCACCCCTTCTGGCATGATTGACTCAAGTTCATAGACAAGTCTTCCTTTTACACTTCCCACATCTATAACAATAGAGCCTTTTTTCAGGAACGGGCTAATCTCTCTTGCTATTTCAACAAATACCCCAACAGGTGTTGCAAGGACAACGAGATCTGCAGAGTCACAGACCTTAGTGATATCCGTACTGTAGGCATCTATTATTCCCCTTGCCTTTGCCTTTTTAAGGTTATCTTCATTTCTTCCAAAGCCATAAATCTCGTCAGCAAGACCTCTCTCTTTTAGGGCAAGGCCAAAGGATGCACCTATAAGACCAACTCCGATTATGGCTACCCTGTTAAGCTTCATCCACAATAACAGTTCCTTCCTGTGACTTTAACAATCCAGGCGTCCTGAGTCCTTAATAAATCCACATTACAACCAGACATGGCCATAAATCCCTTCATTCTCTTTGCGAGGGCCTCGCTACCAAGAAGAACCTCTACAACCTCATCTTCGGGGCAGAAGTCCTTAAGGACCTCCCTTACCCTTTTGAAAGGTTCATCTCCACTTAAATCTCTCAGGTCAAGAATCATAAAACCTCCTTCCTGTTACTTCGCCACCAATTACTTTGCTCCCAATAGATATAATGAGGGATTCCTCTCAGTTACGAACTCAATTACTTCTTCACCAATTCCGATATTCCTGAGAACCTCTTTTGCCCTTGAAAGAGGATAAAGACTTCCTCTCAAAATACGGAGGTCAGAGGTCGGAGGTCGGAGCTCAGAGTCTGAGGAAAAATTTTCCTTAAAATCTGACATCTGATTTCTGACTTCTGACTTCTGTTTTGCAACCCTATCAGAAATGGCTATTATTTTATTAAGGGGCTTCACTGAAAATACAAGCCTCAAGACATCAGGGCATATATGGATACCGTCACAGATAAGCTCCACATAGATGTCTCTGTCGAGAAGTCCGAACCCTGTTATGCCTGGTTCTCTGTGGTGCAATGGCCTCATGGCATTGAATAGATGGGTAATGCCCGTGGCTCCTGCCTTTTTGCCTTCAAGGGCTTCTTTGTAAGTTGCACCAGAATGGCCCATGTGAACCTTTATTCCTTTCCTGACAGCATTCTCAATAAGTTCAAGGCTGCCTGGTAGTTCAGGAGAAATAGTTATAATCTTTATTATATCCTCATAACCTTCTATGAGTCTTTCAAAAAGACCTGAAGAGGGAGGAAGAAAAAAGGACATGTTAAGGCTCCCTGCATACTGGGGATTTAAGAAAGGGCCTTCAAGATAGGCACCAAGTATAAGGGAAGAAGAAATCGTCATGTTTTTTTGAAATTCCATAGCCTTTTTAATAGTCTCAAGACTGAGGCGCATGTTTTCTATTGAATCAGGATAAACAACAGGCAAAAAGGCCTTAATGCCCTCTTGACCGAGCAAACCTGCAATCTTTAATATTGCCTCAGGGTCATGAGAGGTTGTATCAACCTCTTCAGCTCCATGGATATGGAGGTCAATCACTGTTACCTCAACGGTACTGTTACTTCGCCACCAATATTTTCGCTACCAAACCTTTATTGTGTTAAAATATCCTTAGCCGAAGTGGCGGAACTGGCAGACGCGCCAGATTCAGGGTCTGGTGGTCGCAAGGCCGTGCGGGTTCGAATCCCGCCTTCGGCACCATCATGTTAGGAATTATTCTACACCCTACTCCCTACCCCCTAATCCCTAAATCCTTATGCCTATTTTAAAAGTCCCTTCCAATTTGTTTTGGACAGCAGTGGCACAACTGTTACCGAATATAGTATCCATAAAGGGTATAAATAAAGTGTCCTTCAATTATAAATTCCTCCATATCCCATTCCTTTGGTAAGGGCCAGAAAGGAGAGGCATCCCGAAGGGCCTTAAAGGCCGCCTCATCAAGGTCTCTGTAACCAGAGGTTCTTACGAGATCAACCCTTCCGAGGCTTCCATCCTTTTTTATACTGAACCTTATATATAGGTCTCCGTATATACCTCTTTCTGCTGCAGACCTTGGATACTGCCAGATAGACTCTATCTTTTCTTTTAATCTTGCCATGTATCCCTGATATTTGAATTCTCGAGTATCAAAAGTTATCTCAGGTGGCTTTGTTTTTACAGGCTCCTGTTGCATAGAGGCTATCACATCACTGTCTAACAATCTTGGACTGTCTTCTTTGACTGAATTTCTCGAAATAATAGGCCCTGGCAACTGGATAACTTTTTCAGGAGAAGCTGGAGCGGGAGAAGTCGGAGAACGGAGGTCTGAGGTCGGAGGTCTGAAGTCAGAGGAAAAATTTTCCCTTGACTCTAATTTCTGACTTCTGACTTCTGACTTATGACTTATGACTTTCGACTTTTGTATTCTGTACCTTGACAATTCTTCTGGCGTTATAATCCTTGCGAAGGAGGTCGGTGGTGGAAGTAACAGTTGAGGTTTCTTTATCTCCTCTTTAAAGGTGGTGGTATAGAGCATGCCAAGAATCGCAAGATGAAAGAATATACTCAGGACAAGAAACCATCCTATCTCTTTCCTGAAATCAGGATATATAAATTGCATTGCTGATCTCATGCTCACCAACTGTTACTTTTGCCACCAATGTTTATATTATCCCAAGCTTAGCGCCAATATATTTTTTAAACACACCTGCATAGGAGTTCAGGCTCTCCTTATCAACAGATTTTCTCAACCACAGCTTCATTGCAATCTCCTGAACCTCTGAATCTCTGTGTATTTCCACCAGTCTTTCTGCTGAAGTGTCGCTTCTCAAAAAGTATCTCCAGAGGAGTTTCATAAGCATAAATCTCTTAAGATATCTATCTCTCCATAATCTCTTATAATCTACGGGTCTCTTTTCTATTATAGCCTGTGCAGCCAGTTTTCCTGAAGCCATGGCATAATAGATACCTTCAAAGGTAAGAGGCATCACCAGACCTGCTGAATCTCCTGCAAGAAGGATATTTGAACTGTATTGAAGAAACTGGCCTCTCCTCGACCACAAAGGAATTGGGTATCCACGAATGTTCTTCGGCTCTATCCCCCTTTTTTTGCAGAAGTAATTAAACCTCTCTTTTATTCCAGAAGCAACACTACTGCCTGTTCCAGCAGAAAGAGGGAAGACCCAGGAGTAAAAGCCAGGTGCATGGTCTGAACCAAACCAGAATTCAACTCTCTCATTTTTTATATCCTCAAATCTTGCACTCAGAGTAAAAACCTTATCAGAAGGTGGTAATCCCAGAGAATGCCTTGCCCTTGAGTTAACACCATCGGCAATTATGACATACCTTGAAGACAATTCCATTTTCTGACCTTCTTTCCCTCTTAATAAGAGCTTGACATTAGATTTCTCTATACCAGCAAAGCTAATGAATTCTGCCTCAATAAGTGTTGCTCCCTTTTCACAGGCAAGGCCTCTTAAAAAGGCATCGAATTCTCCCCTATTAACTATTGAGATCATGCCGTCCTTAAGTTTTATGGAGAGCTTCTCTCCACGAGGAGAGATTATCTCTACAATCTCCACATTTTTCTTTATGAGCACTTCAGGAATATTAAATTCTCGAAATGCAGTAAAAGGGATTCCTCCACCGCAGGGTTTACTTGTCTTGAGGTCCCTTTCTATTAAAATAACCTCGAGGCCTCCTTCTGCAAGGGTCTTTGCAGCTATCGCACCTGCTGGACCACCTCCTATAACTGCCACATCAGGTCTCACACCAACACCTCTTAATTTTTTTCGCACCAACTGTTACTTCGCCACCAACTGTGCATGAGTATTCTTAAAAACCAGGTGGGAAGGGGCAGTATATCTTTGCCCTTTTTACCTCAAAGTTTTGTCTGTCACCGTTAATTTCGCCACCAACTTCTTTTTTTCTCGTCTTGCCTTTGAGGTAATAGGCTCCAATCTTAAAAAATAATTTTCCCACAGAACCCGATATAGTGCCATCTCTATTTTCACTCCAGGAATAGACTTTATCAGTGTCGTTTACAGCAACTATTAGATAGATATGACCAGGTTTCATCGTCTTTATATCATCAGGGCTTGGGATAGGAAGGCCTTTTGTCTCGCCAAATTGAGTGTGGGAATGAAAGTCTCCGATTATCTGCAGCTTATCAAACCTCTCAAGAACCTCTTCTATCTTCTTCTGATTCCTGTCGCCGAGGACAACGCCCTTCAATCTCCTCGAAGCTGTCTGAACACTGAAGGCATGCTCTACAATAAATCTGTCCTCAAGACTATAGCCAAGGAGATAACCAAGGCACTCCTTTTTGTAAACCTCAGCTGAGCTGAGCAAAAGACCGAGAAATGTGCTTTCAGAAAGATATACCTTCAACTCTTTTTAGGAAGCCTTACTGTTAAAACTGCACAGGGTGCTCTTCTTACTACCTGTTCTGCCGTGCTGCCAAAAAAGAGCTTTTCAAGGCCTTTTCTGCCGTGGGTTCCAATCACAATCAGGTCTATCTGGTTCTTTTCAGCAAATTTTATAATCTCCTCATAGGGTACACCCCTTATAATCTCCCTATGGACATCGAGACCTCTGAGCTCTTCAAGACCGAATCTTTCGAGCTCCTTTTTTGCTGCAGCCTCTATCTCCAGATAGAGCTGGTCGAGGTTTACATGGGGCACATGAAGACCCGATGCCTGCGAAAGGTCATAAATGACATGAATCAGATAAAGACTTGCATTATACTGCTTTGCAAGCTCCATTGCATAAGGCAGGGCATTCTTTGAGCCCTCTGAAAAATCCGTTGGCAACAAGATCTTTTTAATCATGACTATACCTCCCTTAAAAATTTTGCTGAGTCCTCTGGTGAGGTCTCAAGGATATAAAAACCAGAACCCCACTCAAATCCTCCGGTCCTCTGAAGTCTTGGCATAAACTCTATATGCCAGTGAAAGTCATCACCAAGGGTATGCCAGTGATTCCGCCTTGGTATCCTGTTTGGTGCTGTGTGAAGGACATAATTGTATGGCAGATCACCGAAAAGGGTCTTGAACTTCCTCAGAATTTCTGAAAGAGACCTCGCAAGGTCTCCAAGCTCTTCCTGAGAAATCTCTTGATAGGCACAGCTGTGTCTTCTGGGCATTATCCATACCTCAAAGGGGAATCTCGGTGCAAAGGGACAGAAGGCTATCATGTGAGGGCTCTCAAGAACAATCCTTGCACCCTTTGTGAGTTCTTCATGCATAATGTCGCAGAATACACACCTCTCTTTGTACCCATAATACTGTTTTGCTCCATCAAGCTCTTCTTTAAGTCTTTTAGGAATTACAGGTGTTGCCATTACAGAGGAATAGGCATGGCTCCAGATGGCATTGGCAAGGGTGCCATGGTTCTTGTAAATGAGGACATATCTCAGCCTCGCATCCCTCTGGAGGTCTTCAATCCTTGCCCTGTAGGCCTCCATTACTGCCTTGACCTGCTCAATGCCCATATCCTCAGGAGCCCTGTCATGATAAGGAGATTCTATAATTATCTCATTTGCACCCACACTGTTCATTGCATCGTATATCCCTACACCCCTGCGACCGAGTTCACCTTCAACCCTGAGTACTGGCTCAGGATTAGGAATAACCTTTACCCTCCATTTGAGGTTACCCTCTCCTGGTATCGTGAGTATCTCCTTCTGGAAATTTGACTGACAGAGAAGGCATTCACCTGCCTCCTTTGTCTCAGGGATATGATAGTCCTCAGGTCTCTTTGAGTCCTTTAAGACAACAACCCATCTTCCAAGAAGGAGGTCCTTTCGCAATTCATGAAGTTTAATCCCTCCACCAACTGTTACTTCGCTACCACTCATACATTCCTCTCAAAGATTAATTTTAAACCTTCAAGAACCAGATAAGGTCTCCTGTGATCTGCCTTGATATATGGTTCTATTAAAAAGGCATTTCCTCCTGTTGTTATAAGAAGAAGCCTGTAGCCCAGCTCCTTTTCGAACTCTGACCTTAATCTCTCAATAGCCCCTGCTGTTCCATATATAATACCAGAATTTATGGCAGAAACGGTCTTCTTTCCTATTGGCTCAAGGCCCTCCAGAGAGGGCTCTATCTTTGGAAGAAGACCTGTCCCTTCATGCAAAACCTGTGCCATCATCGTGACTCCAGGCAGAATTGCTCCACCAAGGTAAAGCCCTCCTTTTCCCACAACTGTAAGGGTTGTTGCAGAGCCAAGGTCAACGACTACAAGAGGACATTTAAATTCATTGTATGCACCTGCTGCAGCAGCTATCCTGTCAGGACCTGTCTTTGAGGGATCTGGTATGGCAAAGGTAAGGCCTGTGTCCAGTCTGTAACTCATAAGAAGCACCCTGTCTGTAAAACCTGAAAGGCCTCTTATGCAGGGTTCTGTAAGCTCAGGAACAACAGAGGAGATAATCGCACCAACTGTTATTTCGCCAGTTGTTTTTTCAAAAAGGAGATTATAAAGTAGTTCCTTCAACTTTAAAGACAGAGCATCCCAATTTTTACTTGAGGCTTGCAATCCTTTTAGAGAAATCCGCCTCACCTCTGGCACCTGGCTGTTGTGACCTTCTCTGAAGAGGCCGATCTTTATATTAGAATTGCCAATATCAATGGCTATCAACATGGTAGATATCTCCTGCCTTTATGACCTCGAGACTCCCGCCACCAATGTTACTTTCACCACCGAGATTCTTATCAATCAAAAGATAACCGTCGTCATTAACAGCAACAGCCTTTCCATAGACCTCCCTCCCATCAGGAAGGACAACCTTTACAGCCCTTCCAATAGTTGAGCTCATGGTTTGCCACTCAGAGATAATATAAGCCTTGCCCTTATTTAAAAACTCGTCATAGAGCTTAAAAAATTCCTTAAGTATCAGATCTATAATCTCATCTCTTGAAAACTCCACACCTAAGGCAATGTAGAGGCTTGTGGCAATATCCTTTATCTCCTCAGGCATTTCTTCCATAGTCATGTTAACATTTATGCCAATCCCTACTATAAAATAGGCATTCGCAACTGCTAATTCACTACAACTGTTACTTACGCCACCAACTTCAATCCTGCTTTCTACAAGAATACCGCCGAGTTTCTTTTCTTTTAAAAGGATATCATTGGGCCATTTTAATGTAACCCAAATTGGTAACTCCCCCTTAAGAGGGAAATTTAAGGAAGGAGTTACTGTCGTTCTGTCGCACTGTCGCACTGTCGCACTAATATCTGATTTCTGACCTCTGACCTCAGACCTCTGATTCAGTATCTTATTGATTGCCCTTGCGCAGGCAACACCTGCAAGCATTGGAAGAATTCCATGCTCTGATTTACTTTCGCCCCTTAGTGGCGAAGTAACAGTTAAGCCAGAAGGCCTCACCAGAATGCTCATATAGATATTCTTTCCTGGTGGTGAAAACCATACCCTCCCAAATCTACCCCTGCCTGCTGTCTGGGTATCAGCTATGACAACTGTGCCGTGAGGATACCCCTCCTTCGCCAGCCTATCGAGATAGGTATTGGTAGAGTCAACAGTATTAAGATGGAGCAGGCGTAGATTCATATCCCATGTTATAATACCAAAAATCTCACTATTGAGGTCTGAACTTGACAGAGCGATTAAGTGTTACCATAATTACCCTCAATGAAGAAAAAAATATAAGAGACTGCCTTGAAAGCATAAAATGGGCAGATGAGATCATAGTTGTGGACTCAGGAAGTACTGACAGAACTGTAGACATATGCAAAGAATATACAGATTATGTCTTTTTCAATCCATGGCCAGGCATGAATGAACAGAAGGCACTGGCAATGCAAAAGGCTACAAATCAATGGATTCTTAATATCGATGCAGACGAAAGGGTGACACCTGAGCTTCGAAGAGATATTCTTAAGGTATTAGAAAAACCTGAGTTTGATGGTTACAGATTTCCGAGGAAGAATTTCTTTCTCGGCAGGTGGATGAGACATGGTGGCTGGTATCCAGATCATGTCCTCAGGCTCTTCAGGAAGGACTCAGCCTATTACGGTGGCATTAACCCTCATGATAGGGTAATAATAAAGACAGGAAAGGTCGGCAACATTGATGCACCGCTTTTGCATTTTACTTACAATTCCTTTGCACAATACATTTCAAGGCAGAATTCTTACTCATCTTCAGCTGCCCTTGAACTTTTCAAAAGAGGCAAAGGGGTTCATCCTGTAATGATACCTTTAAGAACATTGTGGAAATTCATAGAGACCTTTATTGTTAAAAGAGGTTTTCTTGATGGCAGTCATGGCCTCATTGCTGCAATGGGTGCGTCCTATTCCACCTTTCAGAAATATGTGAAGTTATGGGAATTAAATCGAATAGGTGTTAGGCTTTAGACTTCAGGCTTTAGAATTTTTTATTAGCCTGGTTTTCGAACTATGCCATTTCCAGGCTGTTTCAACAATAACCTTAATATCTTTATAACGAGGCCTCCATCCGAGAAGGGCCTCGGCCTTCCTACTATCACTTATAAGAACTGGTGGGTCACCCTCACGCCTGCCTGTCTCTATAACCCTGAAATCTCTTCCACTCACTTCTTTTACCGCCTTTATTACCTCTCTTACTGAATAGCCTTCTCCATTTCCGAGATTGAAGGAGTCGCTTCTATTCTCCCTTTTGAGATATTCCAGGGCCTTTATATGGGCATCAGCAAGGTCCATAACATGGATATAGTCCCTTATACATGTGCCATCCTTTGTTGGATAATCTGTCCCGAATATCCTTATACTATCCCT
>Ga0272445_1000794_pt1 | contig 27103 bp, 20 predicted proteins | sample YNPCB0031_FD_194404 | JGI IMG/M metagenome (GOLD analysis project Ga0272445, IMG submission 194404) | Hot spring sediment microbial communities from Yellowstone National Park, WY, United States - YNP-CB-003-1 | ecosystem: Environmental > Aquatic > Thermal springs > Hot (42-90C) > Sediment... | reverse complement strand
TAGGAATAAAATGGAGTCAAACCAAATCAAAAATGAACAGGAAAAATTCAAAAATATAAGAAAAACTTGAAAATTAAATCATTAAATCAATTCAGCATATATCAAATAAACATAAAAAAATAAAATAATAAAACAAAAAATTAGGAGGTAAAAAGTTATGGCTAAACTTCTTGAAGGGAAAGTGGCAGTAATAACAGGTGCAGGAAGAGGTATCGGAAGAGAAGAAGCTATAATGCTAGCCCAGCATGGTGCAAAGGTAGTAGTAAATGACCCAGGAGTTGGTTTTTCAGGAGAAGGGAAAGAAACCCGCGTTGCAGATGAAGTCGTTGAAGAAATAAAAAAGATGGGAGGAGAAGCCGTTGCAAATTATGACTTCGTAAATGACTTTGAAGGAGCTAAAAGAATAATCCAAACAGCAATAGATACATTCGGGAAAATAGATATACTTGTAAACAACGCAGGAATCCTCAGAGACAAAATGATTTTCAATATGGAAGAAGAAGATTGGGATAAAGTTATGGCTGTTCATCTGAAAGGAACATTTAACTGTACTCACCATGCATGTGTATGGTGGAGGAATCAGGCAAAAGCAGGAAAACCTGTATCAGGAAGAATAATAAATACAACATCAGATGCGGGACTTTTAGGTAATATCGGACAATCTAACTATGGAGCAGCCAAAGCGGGAATAGCAGCATTTACAATAATTGTTGCAGAAGAAATGGCAAAGTACGGCGTCACAGTGAATGCAATTGCTCCGGTAGCAAGAACAAGATTAACAACAGAAGCAACTCCACAGCTCGCAGCAATATTTGAATCAGTTGCTAATGCTCCATTTGATGTTCTCAACCCAAAATCAATTGCTCCTCTCATAGTTTATCTTGCATCAGACAAAGCAGCAGGTATAACAGGGCAGGTGTTCAGAATAGTTGGAAACATGATATGGCTTATGGGGGGATGGCGTTCCGTATCAAAACGCAAAAAAAACAAAAAAGAATACTGGAATCCAGAAGAACTTGACGGAGTCATAAGAGAAATGTTAAAAGAAGCTCCTCCAAAAGAAAGCATGATGGAAGTAATGCAAGAGGTCCTAAAGGAGGCACAAGGATAAATAAACAACATTAAAACAATAATAAAACAAAAAAAAAACTATGCCAAAGCAGAGAACTTCTAAAACCGTAGCAAAAAGAGTAAAAATAACAAAAAGTGGGAAAGTGAAATTCTGGAGATCTGGCTGGAGTCATTACAAAAGCGGGAAATCAACGAAATGGAAAAGACAAATAAGAAAACCTTCTATTATTAGGAATAAGGGGTGGGAAAAAATAGTAAAAGATTCCTTAAAAAGATCTCCTTAATCAGATAAATCTTCCAAATAATTAGACAAATCCACAAGCTGTGAGGAAAGCTTTGCGCTCATCAGGTTTTCCATCGCACACTTTCCCTCTTTTTAAAGCTTGACACCCTCCCCTGCATTCAGTATATATTGAACAAGATGAACAACCTTTAAGAGGGGTTCTAAAATACTTGAACCTCTGGCTATTTTTCCATATATCAAAAAATCTTTCTTCAATTATGTTCCCTGCCCTGAAAAAACTGTGATCCCTCAAAAATCCGCAAGGGAAAACATCCCCATTTACTTTCACCGTTGCAAAAGTTGTTCCGGCAGGACAAATAGAACATTCTTCGGGCAAATCACCAAAGAAAGTCTTCAAAGAACAATCAAATTCAACTTCAAAATCTTTGTACTTCCCACTTATATTTCTCACATCATCCATAATTTTTATTATCATTTCATTTGTGAGAGCAAGAGTTGATATATTTTTCCCTCTACCCTCCGGAACGAAAGCTAAAATAAACAATTTTTTTGCTCCAAGTTGCCTTGAAATCTCAGCCATATCTTGAACGAATTTGTAGGTTTCTGCTGTTGCGACAAAAGAAACTATTACACTAAATCCAAAAGAAGAAAGCATACGAATTGCATCACAAGTTTTCTCAAAAGTATTTGGTCCTCTTATCTTTTCGTGCAATTCTTTTGTTGGACCATCTAAACTCACAAAAATGTGTTTTAGTCCGGATTGTTTTAGTTTGAGAGCCATCTTTTCTGTTATGAAATAACCTGCCGTACTCAAATACAAATTCGGAATTCTTCCCAAGGTATATTCTATCGCTTCATAAATATAAGGATAAGCTAATGGCTCACCTCCTATTATGTCAATAGCATCAACCCCTATCTTTGCGCAATCATCAACAAGCTCTTTATATTTTTCTATTGGTAGATCAACTTTCCTCTCTCCGCCCCCTACACTGCAATGAATACACCTCAAAGGACATCTCAAAGTTATCTCAACTTCAAGAAGTTTTAAAGGATATATTTTCTCTATTTTTTGCTCCTCGCTATTTGGGATATATTTTCCGTTCCCTCCACCAGTATAAGATATAATACCGGTATGTTCTAATTTTACCCTATTCATTTTAGATTACCTCCTTTTATCTTGATATCAAGAAATGATCGGTTGAAAACTTTATAATGAAAAATCTTTTATTTAACCTTCTTGTTTGAGCTAAACCTGTGCGAAATTTGTTCTGTTTAAGACGAGACCAGATGGTATTTTCGGCCAAAAATAGGTTGATTTTGGAGGAAGAACTTTTCCCCTTTTTACAACACTCCAAATCTCTTGCATAGATAAAGGTTTTGGAATAATTGAACATCCCAGTTCCCCCCTCAATAATTTACTTATAGATTTTAGCATATTATGTTCAAATTCAACGGGGATATTTTTTATAATATATTCATGCAAAATTTCAATGTGTGTTTTTTCTGGAATTTTCCTTATATTCACAGCCAAAGATGAATTATCACCGAAAAAGAATAAAAAATCACTATTTTGGAAGGAAAGGAAAGACAAAGGGTTATCAAACTTATTGCTATTTGTCTGCAAATGATTTTTTGATATCACTATATCTTCTTGCAAATTAATTTTTTTCTCCTCTCCCCTTTTGATTTCTCTCAAAATAGGAAGTATGAGAAAACCAGAACTTTCGTCAGATATAAAAGCCATAAAAAATTTTTCGTTTTTCTTACCTTGATATACATGTTTTATTGCGTTAAACCTATGATGTCCATCTGCTATTATAAATTCTCTATCTTGGAGATAGTAAATGAGCTCAAAATCATCTGTCTCAAAAAATTTGCAATCAACATCCAAGCCATACTCCGTTGAATTATACTTGAAGCTAAAAAGAAGATTAAGATTTCCTTGCTTTAAAGTTTTTTCATACCACTTTCTTATGTTATAACCACCCGCAACTAAAAATATAGGACAAGTGTTACACCCTGTCTTTTCTAAAAGCTCTATTCTATCCTCTATAACACGAGGTCTTGTACTTTCATGTTGGAAAATTTTTGCTTCGTAAGATACTAATGCAATTATTCCAACGGCTTCATGAAAATTTTTACCATCATAAAAACTTTGGGTCAAAACATATAACTTTTCTTTTTCACTCTGAACCAATATATTTCTCTTTATAAAATCTTCAAGGGTTTTTTTAGCGTGGTCATGTCCGAAAGGTGAGAGAACAACCCTAACATAGTTAAGCTCGCTCTTTTTTAAAAGTTCCTCTTGCATCTTCTCATCTATAACATCGTATGGGGGACAGATTATATCGCTCATATTTGCTCTAAAATGCGGAGAATATGTTATGCCTCTAAAAGGTTTTATTACTTCAAAAGATTCCATTAGTTCTCTGCTCATCTATCAAGCTCCCCAGCAACTATATTTATGCTTCCCAAAACGGCGACGAAATCTGCAAGTTTATGTCCCAAAACCATATGTCTGAAAGCTTGATATATAGCAAAACAAGGAGGTCTTATTCTTATTCTCCAAGGAGTTCTTTTACCAACAGAAATACCAAAAAATCCAAGCTCTCCATTAGCAGCTTCACCTCCAAAATAATACCAACCATAAGGAGGCACGACCCCCTCTACAATACCTTTGAAGTGATGGATTAGAGCTTCTATTTGAGTATAAACATATTTTTTATCTGGTAAAGTTGGCAGATTAGCGCGTTTATCTGATTTTATTCTTATTCCATCATCTGGTAGATTATCAAGAGCTTGTCTTATTATTTTCGCACTTTGAACCATCTCCTCCATTCTCACAAGATACCTTGAATAAACATCTCCTTCGGTTGCTATTGGGACTTCAAAATCAAACTCATCATACAAACCATAAGGCTGTACTTTCCTTATATCCCATGCTACACCAGAGCCACGCAAAGAAGGACCGGTAAATCCCCACTCAATAGCATCGTCAGCAGAAACGACTCCAATTTTACGAGTTCTATCTATGAAAATTCTATTTTTAGTTAGAAGGTTATCAACATCTTTTAGAGCTCTTGGCAAAAGTTCATCTATAATATATCTTATTTTTTGGATTGTTTTTTCATCCAAATCTTTTCTTACTCCTCCGAAAGATGTTCCTGATGTTGTGAGGCGAGCTCCAACTGCCCACTCAAAAACTGAATATATCTCCTCTCTTACCTTGAAAAAGTACCAGAAAGGAGTAAGAGCTCCAAGATCAACAGCCATAGTGCCAATTGATACAAGGTGATCTGCAATACGAGAAAGCTCTCCCAAAATCACTCTTATATATTTTGCTCTGCGTGGGACATCATCCCATATACCAAGCCACCTTTCAATCATCTCAGTATAAATCATATTGTTAAGATAAGCTGAAAGATAATTTAATCTATCTGTCATAGGGATGAAGTCTTCCCATCTCATATTTTCACCATTTTTTTCAACTCCTCGATGCAAGTATCCTATTTCAAGGTCAACACCTATTATGTCTTCTCCTTCAAGTTCAAATATCATTCTGAAAGTTCCGTGAGTTGCAGGATGAGTTGGACCAACATTTACTACCATCCTTGCTCCCTCTTCAAATGGGTCATCTACCTTGTCTTTTCCTGGAAGCCTTACAAACTTTGGAGTGTATTTTGTACCTATATATTCTTTTACACCTTTTGTTGGGAAATCTTTTCTTAAAGGGTGTCCTTCAAAATCCTCAGGCAGAAAAATCCTTCTTAAATCATAATGCCCCTCAAACTTTATACCTAAAAGATCATAGACTTCTCTTTCGAACCAATCTGCACCTTTGAAGAGTTTTGTTGAAGATGGTACAGGGGTTGAATCATCTGCTGGAACAATTACTCTTATTCTCTCGTTCTGTGGTAATTTGAGGAAGTGATATATGATTGCAAATCTGGTCTTTACACCAGCATACTCTTTGAGTTTCTCATTATCGTAAAAATCCACTCCGAAGAGGTCTAATATCATGTTGAAACCGTCTTGTTTGAGTTTTTGTTCAAACATAATAAGGTTTTGAGGTTTAACTACAAACTCTGGCAAATCTCTTAAAGTAGAACTCTCATACAGACCCTCTGTAAGGTTCCTCACCTTTTCATAAACTTCTTGCCTTGTTTTCCCCATAGTTTTAGATTTTTTTCTAATTTAATGTAGATTTGATTTTTGCTGTTTTTTCCAGGCAAATATACCTAAAATTGATAAGGAATAAATTTACACAAATTAATGCGGTAAGAATTGATATGACAAGGAATTACTACAAAATCTTAGGGAACATTCATGATGTAGCACTATTTTTTGGGGGTTTAATTTACATAAGTTCAAAGCTGAAAGACAAGAGAACAATAAAAAACTTGATGGAAAAAATAAAGCTCACAGAAAAGATAGAAACTGAAAAAGATACAATATTAGTTCATTCATCATCCATAGGAGAGACGAAAAATGCGCTCTTATTCACGAAATACTTAAAAGAAATCCTTTCAAATACAAAATCAGGTTTGAGATTTGATATAAAAAACACTGTTTTTACTGATACAGCAAAATCTTTATATAGTAGCGCACATGTTTTACCACTTCCCTTGTTCAATCGTTTAAAAAAATTCTTACCAGAAAATCTCAAACTCACAATTTTCTATGAAGGAGACCTATGGCCCGGTTATATAATTGCTGCAAAAGAGAAAGGAGCAAAGATTTTAGTAGTAAGTGGCAGAATTTCAAAAAGGTCATCAGAAATAATAAAGAGAACCCCGTTAAAATATATTCTATCAGAAATAGATGGAGTGTTTGCATCATCAGAAGAGTATGCTGAAAGGTTCAAAGAAATAGGAATAAAAAGAGTTTTAGTTTCAAAGGACTTGAAAAATCTTATATTCCTTGAAGACAGCGAAGATACAAATGAAAAAGATAAAGAAACCAAAGATAAAGAGACCAAAGATAAAGAAATCAAAAATAAAATCAAAACAAAGATGAAAAATAGCCTGATTGGAATTTCAACCAGGGGAAACGAGGAAATAGAGTTTTTACTTGAGACCCAAAAGATATTGGGGAATAACTATATTTTGTTCATAGCTCCCAGACATAATTTTGATGAAGCAGAAAACTTTCTTAAAGCCAAAAATGTAGAATTCATAAAGTTCTCTGACAATATAAAAAACAGAGAAATCAGAATAGAGCAAGCATTACTTAAAATCTTAGACACAAACAAAAAAGTGGTCTTAATAGATACATACGGCGTAGTGGATAAAATCCTGAGTTATTTTTCTTTCTCATTCGTAGGCGGGTCAATACTACCCATAGGAGGACATAATGTTCTTGAACCAATATCAAAAGGGGTTCCGGTTTCAACAGGGAAGCATATATGGAACATATCAGAAAAGGAAGAACTTATAAAAGAAAAAGTTTTATTTATCGTAGATAATCCAAATGACCTTGCATGCATTATGAGGAACTCAAAAGATGAATACAAAGAAAGAGTAAGGGAATTTGTAAATAAAAGGAGAAAGGAGATTTCTGACGAGCTCAAAAGAATTGCTTTTGAGATAGAGAGATTGATTGGTAAATAGAGCAATAGATTGATGAATGAGAACAAGTGAGCCGACGGCGGGATTCGAACCCGCGACCTGCGCATTACGAGTGCGCCGCTCTACCAACTGAGCTACGTCGGCAAAATAAAAAAAATAATGCTGACGATAATAAATTTTAAATTTCTCTCTTTCTTTTAAATTCAATTACTCAAAAAACAAATCAGCAATATGAAACACTAAAATTACAGAGTGTATCCCATATTCCTGAATGTAAAGAACAAATTGTGCGTAGTGGTGGGAGGAGGCAAGGTAGCTGAAAGAAAAATAAAAAAGCTCATTCAAGAAAAAGCAGAAATAATCGTTATTTCTAAATCAACAACTCAAAGAATAAAAAATTTAGAACAAAAAGGCAAAATAAAGAAAATAGTAAATTCCGAATTCACAAAGAACATGATACCAGAAGGAACTTTTCTTGTATTTGAATGTACAGGTGATAAAGATGTCGCAATACAAATAAAGCAAGAATGCGAAGAAAAAAGAATATTTCTAAACTCCGCAACATATCCCGAAATCTCTGACTTTTTTGTTCCATCATCTATAAAAAGATGGGGGTTGCATATCAGCATCTCAACAGAAGGAAAATCATCGGCTTTCTCACGAGCAATAAGAGAAAAAATAGAAAGAGAAGTACCAAAAGAACTATCAGAAAAGCTCAAAATAATAGCAAAAATAAGAGAAAAACTAATAAAAACAGAAGGTAAGAAAAACAAACTTCAAGATAAATTCCTCCTTGAAATATCAAGATATGCAGTAGAAAATCCCAAAATATCAGAAAAAACATTCCTGAAATACATAGAGAAAAAATCAAAAAAGTACTTCATAGGTATAAATAGCAAGATATTTCGTGCGAGCGGTTAGTATCTCGTTTTTCGTCATTTCTATCCCAAGTAGCAATAATTTTTTATATATGTTTGGTATAGGTTGGCAAGAGCTAATCGTAATTTTTATCGTACTTTTAATTTTTGTGGGACCCAAAAAACTGCCCGAATTGGCAAAAAGCTTGTCAAAGGCAATAAGAGAATTCGCAAGAACGAAAGAAGAGGTAAAAAGAAATTTATCAAAACAGCTCTCAATAAGCGATGATACTTACCTTGAAATAAAAGAAGAAAATGAAAAAGAAGAAAAAGAGGATGAAAACAATAAATGGAAAAATAGTAAATAAAGCTTTATAGAACCAACCAAAAAAGAAGAATAAAAAAACAATCAATCATGAAATCTAATATAAACTTGTGTATTTCAATAGCAGGTTCTGATCCAACTTCTGGTGCTGGAATACAACAAGATGTAAAAACTATGTCAAAACTTGGAGTAATCTGCATATCAATTATATCGTGCATAACATATCAGAATGAAAAAGGTGTGTTCGGAATATACCCTTTATCCTTTGAGGTTATATCAAGGCAAACAGATGTAGCCCTTAAAAATATAAAAATCAAATTTGGTAAAACTGGTGCATTAGGTAATGAAGATGGTGTAAAAGCAGCAATAAAAATAATAGAAAAATATGGAGTAAGTTTAGTAGTAGATCCGGTTCTTCAATCTAAAAACGGCTTCCCACTACTCTCAAAAGGTGGATTTGAACTTATGAAAAAAAAACTAATACCATTATCCTTTTTCCTCACACCCAATTTAAATGAAGCAGAGAAAATATCTGAAATAAAAATCGAAAAGAAAGACGATATACTCAAAGCAGGAGAGAAAATATCAAAAATTTCAAAGTCATTCGTAATAATAAAAGGCGGACACACCCCAGAAATTCCGCAAATAGAAAAGACCAAAATAATAGAAGATTTTCTTTTTTTTAATGGGAATTTTGTGAAATCCTTCAAGAAAAAAAAATCAAGTTTTCAAGTTCATGGGACAGGTTGCATTTTTTCAGCAGCTCTGAGTGCATTTTTAACAAGAGGAATAGAACCCCAAATCGCTTTTGCAAAGGCTTCAAAATGGACACAAAAAGCTATTGAAAAATCAATCAAAATCACAAATGAAGGCTTCAATATATTTCCTTGATTCCTTGATTAACTATGTTTTCCCATTATGCTCACCCAGTACGCTTTATAAAAAATTTTCCCGAAAAATTGAATTCCTTAATAAAAAATCAGAAAATTAAACTTGAAACCTAAAATCTGAAAAGAAATATAAAAAATTAAAAAAAGATAAAGGGGAAAAGGAGGTAATTGAAGATGGAAAAGGGGTGTGAGTTTCTTTCAAAAGTTGTCAGCAAAGATATTTTCACACCGGAGGACCTGAACGAAGAACAAAAGATGTTAAGAGACACAGTTGAAAAGTTCATGAAAGAAGAGGTCCTACCAAAAGTAGATGAACTTGAAAAAGGGAAACATGATCTGATGGTAGAACTTTTGAAGAAAGCGGGAGAACTTGGATTTTTTGCAATTGAATACCCAAAAGAGTACGGTGGATTAGAGTTAGACAAAGTATCTGCTCTGTGTGTTAATGAAGCTATGATGCAATACACATCTTTTGCGGTTTCATCAGAAGCGCATGTGACAATTGGATCTCACCCAATAATATTCTTTGGAACAGATGAGCAAAAGAAAAAATACTTACCAGATTTGGCTTACGCAAAAAAAATAGCAGCTTATGCTCTAACCGAACCGGGAGCTGGCTCAGATGCTCTCAACGCTAAAACCACCGCCACACCAGTAGATGGCGGAAAATATTTTATCTTGAACGGAACAAAACAATTCATAACAAATGCTGGATTTGCAGATATATTCATAGTTTTCGCGAAAGTCAACGGAAAAGATTTTACAGCTTTCATAGTAGAAAGACAGTGGGGCGTAAAAACAGGAAAAGAAGAAGATAAGATGGGACAAAAAGGCTCCTCCACTCGGCAAGTTATTCTTGAAGATGTAAAAGTTCCAAAAGAAAATATACTGGGAGAAATAGGTAAAGGACATAAAGTAGCCCTGAATGCTCTTAACTTGGGAAGAATGAGACTTGGAGGAGTGAGCGGTGGAGCGGGGCTTTATCTTACAAAGAAAGCATTAGATTATGCGAGAGAAAGAAAACAATTCGGTAAAGCTATTTTTGATTTTCCGCTTATAAAATGGAAAATAGCAAACATGATCTCAAAATCCTTTGCAGCTCAAAGCGCAGCATATAGACTTACCCACAACATAGATAGATTATGGCTCGGTGATGGAATGCAAGAGTGGCAGGCTTTTGAAGAACTCGCAGTAGAAGCAACAATACTCAAAGTCGGAGGTAGCGAACTCCTTTGGCACATAGTAGATGATGCCGTCCAAATTCACGGTGGATACGGCTACATAAAAGAATACGAAGTCGAAAGACATTACAGGGATGAAAGAGTAAACAGAATATATGAAGGAACAAACGAAATAAACAGGTTGAACATTCCAGAGATGATAATAAGAAGAGCGATGAGAGGTAGAATAAACTTTTTTGATTGGGTAGAAAAATCAAAGAAAGAGATAGACGATGTAAATGAAATCAAAAAACTCGTTCAAGATTTTTCTTTGAAGGAAGAACTATTCGCTCTGGAATTAGCCAAAAGGTTTCTTATTATATCTGCACAAGAAGCTTTTGCAAAGTTTGGAGAAGAAATACAAAACGAGCAAGAACTGCTTGCTGCATTTTCTGATATAGCAATAGGAATATACTTTTCAGAGTCTGCAATAGCAAGAGCAGAAAAACACAAAGATAAACCTTTCGGAGATTATTACAAGAGAATGGCTCAATTTTTTACGCATATATATTGGAGCAAAATAATTCAATCTTTTGAAATTATGCATATAAGGTTAGGCAAAGGTTTAGAAATTGCTGAAAAACTCTATAAAGTTTTACCAAGAGTTGATGTTATCAAGCTATCAAGAGAAATAGCAGACGAAACTGCTCAAAGAATGTAGCTCTTAATCTTTTGTAGCGCAACTTATTGCTTGATAACTCATAATTTATAACTCATAATTTAAGGAAATATTCAGAAAGATTATTAAATTTATTCATATATGATATTTATTTCGCTCTCCTTTTTTGTTTATGTAGTTTTATCATCCACTGCAAATTTCCAGGATATCATAACTCAGCCTTCTTTATGCAAGGAAGAAGCGAAAAAAATAGAAAAACAGCCTCCATCTGATTCAAAAGATGCAGTCCAAAAATTTTTCATACTTTTATGTGCAGGAAAAGAAAAAGAAGCAGAGAACATGCTAAGGTTCGCAGATGATAAATTTCCTCCAGATTTTTATGTAAAGTTCAACCTTGCAAACTTATATCTCCAAAAAGGGAGGGTAGATTTTGCTGTTTTCCTTTTTAACCAAGCAAAACTTATAAAAGAAATTCCAGCAATTTTTGATAGTCTTGCAAATGCATATCTAATCTATGGTGATATTAATTCAGCCCAAAAAGTTCTGGATGAAGGTATATCAAAATTCAAAAAAGTACAAGATGAGAAAGAGAAAAAGATCGTATATCAAATGATACTTAAAAGGGGGATGATACATTTAATAAAAGGAGAATTAGGTAAAGCCGAAATTGACTTTCAAGAAGCTCTCTCATTTGATAACACATCTCCGTACGCGCTAATAGGACTTGCAGAGGTAAAAGGTAGAAAAGGAGAAATAAAAGCTGGAAAGGAAATAATAGAGAGAGCAACAACTATATTTGATTCCCCAGAGATTCTATTGTATTCAGGGGCTTATCTACATTCCAGAGGATACTTTGAGGAAGCGACAAACTACTACATAAGGGCTGTTGACAAGTTATCAGGTGTAGAAAGATATATTTCTTTTTTCATGCTTGGAACAATAATGAGGGATATAGGGAAATACCAAGATTCAAGAGATTTTTTTAAGAAAGCTTACGAATATCAACAACTTACAACCGTACCACCGCCTTTTTCAGAAATAAAGAGGATGGAACTTGTAAAAAAATATATTGAATTGGGGAACATCAAAGGTGCAGAAAGTGAAATTAGGGAGATAGTAAAGCTTTTTCCAGAAAACCTAACAGCCTATAAATTGCTTGTAGAAATTCTTTTAGCCAAAGCTCTTCTTTTTCTCCCAAAAGATCAAAAAATCAAAACTCTGGAGGAAGTAAGAGATATAGCTAAAAAATATCTTGATAGATTTCCGGCAGATGATATTATGCTTTACAATTTTGCTATTGTAAATTTATGGCTTGCTGAAATAGGACCGAAATTTGCAAGAAGCGGGAACATATTTCATGCAATTTCAGCTTTGCAATCTGCTCTGAAAATAAAAAATGATCCAGAATACAGAAAATTGCTTGGGTTATCTTACTACCTTATTGAAAAATATGACTCGGCAATAGAAGAGCTTCAAAATGTTCCGCAAGATAACAGAATAAAGCTGATTTTGGCTTCCGCTTTTCTAAAAAATGGGCAACCAAAAGAAGCTGAAAAGGTTCTCAACTCAATAGATCAAAAAAGCAGAGATCAAACATTCTACATTTTGCTATATAACATAATAAAGTCAAGCCAATCCCCAGATAAAGGAAAAATGTCAGAAATAGAGAAAGTTATATTTGGGAACGAACTAGAATTTCAGGGTTTTTAATTTGAACAAAAGAGCTATGTTTATTTATTAGATCCTTGACCTTAAAGCAAAAAACTGAATTTTTCCGAATATTTTAAAATAATGAGAATAGATGTACTAAAAGGATCAAGGTATATCGTAATACTTGAAAGAGATGAAGATGAGATGGTAAGAAGGGTTTTACCAATAAAAGTTGTAGATTTCTTCAAAAAGGAGAAAAAGGATGAGGTAAAGAATGAAGTAAAAGACTTCTTGAAAAAATCTCCCTCAAATTTCAAAATAATTTCATTTTTCGTTTTCAACCCAAAAATACTAAGTATTTTCAACGAATGCATAAATGAACTTAATCAAGAACTGAATATTCAAATAAAAACCCAAATTCTAACCTGATTCCTATCCGAAAAAAGAGTTAAAAAGTTAGTTTTGTTAGTTATGTGTGCAAACGATAAAAATAAAAGGCTTAATTTCCTGTTTTTGACGAAACCAAAATGTTAAATTACTATTAGCAAAAATATGATACAGGTTAGATTTCAGGATGACCATTATAGGTTTCTTGACAATATAAAGTATGATCCTCAAATATCTATAAGGGAGCTTCTTGAAGTAGGGGTTCATTTTGGACATAATACATCAAAGTGGAACCCAAAAATGGCTCCATACATATTTGGAGAAAGAAATGGAATACATATAATAAACATACAGAAAACGCAGGAGCTTATGACCCGAGCTTGCAAATTTGCATACTACATAGCTTCACAGGGGGGAATAATTCTTTTTGTAGGAACTAAAAATATAGGTAGGGAAATTGTGAAAACAGAAGCTATAAACTGTGGGATGCCTTATGTTGTTTCAAGATGGCTTGGTGGAACTTTAACAAACTTTTACGCAATTTTAAACGGAATCGAAAGATATAACAGACTAAGAGAGTTAGTTGAAACAGGAGAAGTTTTCAAACTCTATACCAAAAAAGAAGCAAACAGAATAAAAAGAATTACAGAAAAGTTGGGAAAATACTACGAAGGTTTGAAAGACTTAAAACGATTACCTGATGCCCTTTTTGTCATAGGAGTGAAAGAAGAAAAATCATGTGTAGCAGAAGCTATAAAAATGAGAATACCCATAATAGCTCCTGTTGATACAAACTGTGATCCCGAACCTATCCTTTTCCATTTTCCCGGAAACGACGACGCGATACGAGCAATAAAATTCTATTGCACAAAACTATCGGAATCAATAATAGCAGGAAAAGCAAAATATGAAGAAGAAAAAAGATTGAAAGAACAGGCAGAGCAAAAGATAAGTTAAAATAAAGAAAGGAAGTTAAATAATAACAGTCAGGGATAAGCAATAAAATAAGCTGGTAAGGAAAGCAATCAATATAGCAAGGAAAGTAATCAATACAGTAAAAGATGAGATTTCAGCAGTTGCTTTTACCTTCTCTTTTCTTTCACGTATAAATTTCGGGTTCTATAAACCAGAGCTTTTGAAAAAGTCTATAAAGTATATACCACTATTTTCTTTTGTATCAGGAGGAATAATTTTTATTTCATACTATGCATCAAAAAAATTTTTGCCCCATCCTATCCCCGAATTTTTTACAATCTTTATTCAATACCTTCTCTTTAACTATTTTCACTTTGACGGGCTTTTGGACTTCTCAGATGCTTTCCTATCTCACAAAAAAAATAGAGAAGATATACTGAAAATAATGGAAGATACAAAAATAGGAAGTTTTGCTGTTTTAGTTGGTGTTATTTACCTTTTAACAAAAATAGAACTTTATCAATCTTTACTTCCTCAAAATCCGAAAATCTTAATATTTTCTTTTTCAGCAGGGAGGCTCGGAATACTTGCAAGTTCTTTCCTCTTTCCCAAACCTGCAAAGTCAGAAGGTCTTGGTTATATTTTCCTTTCAGCAGGAAGAAAAATATTTTTTGTGCCGTGTATCATATTTTTTTCAATAAACTTCTACTTTTTCCCATACGAAACTGTATTTTCTACATTATCATCGGCTGCAATTGGATTTTTATCTTTGAGGAGGATAAATGGATTAACAGGAGATGTTCTCGGAGCAATTTGCGAAATATCTGAAATAGTTTTTCTCACAACAAATTTCGTAATCAAATCTGTATCACTGCAATTTTAGATTCATAAATCTATTGAGCTAACAGAAGAAAAATTGCATCGAACAAAGATGTAATGAATAGAGAAAGAAAATGCACTAAAATAGAGAAAGAAAATGCACTAAACAAATCTGAAAAAAAGGAAAATCAAAACAAAAAGAATATATATAAGAAAGATATATAGGCAGATTAAAAACCAACCTGCCCCCATCGTCTAGCCAGGTCTAGGACACCGGTCTTTCAAGCCGGGAACGGGGGTTCAAATCCCCCTGGGGGCGCTCCTCCCAGTGAAAAAAATCCAAAAAGGGAAAAAAGGAGAAAAAATAAAAATGACAAAAAAACAGATTGGAGTAAAAAAAGCAGCGAAAAAAAACCAAAAAGCAAGGAACCAAAAAAAAGAAAATAATCAAAATCAAAACCAAAATCAAAATGAAAATATCCTCAAAAAAATATCAGAACAGATCACAAAAAAATTAAAAATTGAAACAGCACCAAAACATATAGAAGAAATAATATCAGCAGTAAAAACCACAGATAACTTTTGGCAAGTTGTAAGTATATCCCAAAAACCAATACCAGTAGTCGCAGAAGCTACAAAAATTCTAAAAGATGCAGGATTCATAAAATTTGAAGATGGAAAAATCAAAACAACAGAAAAAATAGACCAAGATTTCAAATATATTCCTCCGTTTCCCTCAAATCTTATATGTTCATCTTGTGAAGGAAGAGGAGTAAATATAAAAAATACAGGGATATACGAGAAATTTTATGAAATCCAGAAAACAAGACCCAAACCAATACAAAAGTATGATCAAGGCAATATAACTCCCGAAAGCACAGTAGCAAGAATAGCACTTATGCTCAAAAGGGGAGATGTATCAAACAAAAAAATAATAGTTCTTGGAGATGATGACCTTGTCGGAATAGCTTTGGGACTTACCGGATTACCAGCTGATGTTTTGGTTCTTGATATAGATGACAGATTGATTGACTTCACAAATCGTGTAGCAAAAGAGAATAATCTGAAAGTAAGAGCAGAAGTTTTTGATCTTCGGAAACCTTTACCAAAAGAATTCAAAGGTAAGTTTGATGTTTTCGTCACAGACCCCCCTGAAGCTAAAAAGGCATTCAAGATATTTTTGCAAAAAGGAATTTGGACGCTAAAAGATAAAGGTTCAGCAGGATACATAGGAATGACATTAATAGATTCATCTCTGGCGAAATGGAGAGAACTTCAAAAAATAATAATAGATTCAGGAGCAACAATAACAGATATAATAAGGTCTTTTAATAAATATGAGACATGGGATTATCACGAAAATACGGTGGCTTGGAAAATTGCTCCCGTAAAAAGCCCGCAAGACAATATATGGTATTCATCTTGCATGGTTAGAATTGAAATGGTCAAACCCCCAAAAGCTCAAAACCTTGTACTAAAAGATAAAGATATTTATGTAGATACAGAAAGCACAACAACATAAACGCAAAAGGTATTAATTTTTCAATCCTACATTATATTCCAACTACATTAATTTTCCATCTTGCTGTATAAAAACTTTGAGGTCATCTTTTGACATTTCCAGAGCAGGATCAACTCCAAGTTTTACGAAAACCATAACACGAGCCATTTCCTCATCAAATAAATCATCTTCGGTCTGAACATCATCAAAAGAAGATAAAATTGTATTCACCTCTTGATTTACTCTTTCTATTGTTTTTATTCTTTCAAGTTCTTTCGTTTTGTCGTATTTTGCCCATTCAGACCTCAAAGATGGGTCTAAAAATTCAGCACGAGCTAACATGACATCATAAAGCACTCGGGAAAATTCCTTTTCTTTCTTTTTTATAAGTTCAATCACTTCGTTCAGGCTCAATTTTTTCTGCCTCGCAGCATGATATATAGCGTTACCCCTACCAAAACCTATATTCCCTTTGCCGCACACCAGAGAAAAATCAGGATGAACACCAAAAGATAAAGAAAGAGAAATTTTCATAATGTCTTTAAGAGATACATCTATGTATCCGTAGAATTTAAGTTGAGAGATGAATTTTACGAACTGCAAAGCATCAGCTCTCAAATAAAACTGGGCGGGAGGATTTCTGAAATACCACCATATCTCCCCCATCATCCAAAGTTCAAGAATGCTTTCCTCTTCATAAACATCGCTTATCTTTGCTTCAATATCTGTTTTGAGCCTCTCTGGGAGCAAATCCACAAATCCTTTCTGAAAATCTCTGAAAAACAATATAGGTCTTATTATGTAAGCTATTGCGGTCAGGCGGTCAGAATGTGAAACTCCGTAATATCTTCTTCTAAATTCTCTGTATGCTGATGGAGGGATAAGAGAAGATGCAAGAATCCTCCCAAGCGGAGTTATTCTTCCGTCTTTTATACATCCAGCGTCTTCCAAAATAGATATAACTTTTCCGACATCATAGTTAAAAGTGGTTTTCATAAAAGAAAGAACTCGCTTTATCTCGTCCTCAGCTTTTTTCTTATCTTTGAGTTCTATGTCAGATGAGACAATAATTCCTAATGTAATAAGACTTATCGCATCAAGGTCGGTTATCTTTCTTTCTCTATCTTCACCTTGAATAAGTTTCTGTAAAGAAGTTCTCGTATCTGGTGACTCAAAAAAGTTTTTGAGCTCCTTTTTGAGCAGGTTCTCACCTGAAAGCGGTATTATACGAGAAATTCCCTTCTGAGATATTCCGAACCTCCCTACTCTACCCTCCATCTGAATTATAGTAGATGTATCGGGAAGAACCTTTGACATCCAGTGTCTGACAACAATAAAAGCCTCATCAGCGGGGAGATTTACACCATAAGCCATAGTTTGAGTTGAAATCAAGAATTTTAAATTTCCATCTCTGAAAGCTTCTTCTATTTTAGTCCTTTCTTCGTAGGGGATATCAGCATTATGAAAACCAGCAACGGCTTCTTCAATAGGAACACTTGAATTTTTCTCAAAGGGAACGGTTTCGTTTGCTATGCCGTAACCTTCGTTATAGAACTCTTCAAGGATTTTCCAACCAAGAGATTTTTTATATACAAAGATTATGACTTTTGGACTTTTCGCAAGGGCAAGCGCAGACTTAAAAATCCTCCTTGGTAATTCATCTTTTAATTTAGAACCAAAAATCCTTTTTTCTATCTCGGAGAGAGGTTCAACAACTCTTTCAAGTGGAACCGGTCTCCAAGAAGAGAAAAAAAGTTTTGCTAAAAGCCAATCTGAATATTCCACTGCTGCCTCACGAGGTATTGTAGCGGATAAAGCAAGAATATTTTTCCCCCTAGCTATAAGATGAGCTATTATTTCTTCAAGAGTTATACCACGAGTGCCTCCGAACATCAGAAAATGCACCTCATCTATGCATATAGCGTCAGCATCTTCAAACCAAGAACTTTTTGACCTTATAGCCGATAAGAAACTTTCATAAGTTGCAACAACATACTCTGTTTGAGGAGGTTTAAAGTCAAACCTATCACCTGTTCTCAACGATACATTATCATGACCGAATATCTTACGAAATTCGTTAAATTTTTCATCGCAGAGAGATTTTGTTGGGGCAAGATAAATTTTTCTGCCTTTGAATTTGGAAAAGAAAATGTAAATTATACCGGTCTTTCCAGCAGATGTGGGAGCAACACATAAAGCAGACTTATCTTTTACTGGGTCCCAGAAATAAAGAAAAGCAGTTTGAAGCGGATTGAGAAAATCGTAAGGTAGAGAGAATTCAAGTTCAGAAACTTTTGGACAATCCTTAACAAATCTTTGATTCTTTTTCCCTTCTACATAGATCACAGAAAATCCACCTTGCTTTGAAAAATAAGATTCCTCTGATACAACTATTACCTCTGCCATATTAGCTTTTAAAAGTTCAGCATTCAATTAAAAAATAGAATTAGCACTCTATTGATGATAACATAATTTGCCAATTTTAAAATTCTGAAAAATCTGTAAAAGCCGTAAAATTCAAAAAAATATAGTAAATTTCCAAATTTTTCAAAAGAAAATCTACAAAATTCTCCAACAAAATACTAAATTTTATAGCGTTTTTCTGTAAAATTTTGGGAAAATACTATAACTCAAGTTGAAATCTAAACTCAACAAGATAAAACCTTGCCGCGCAGGATATTTTGGTATTACTATGCAATAGCAGAAAAATACAAAAAAGAACCTACTCAGATTGTTTTATTCGTTGGTAAAGGAAATCCACCACCATCAGATTACAAAACTCCGAAGCTAACCTTGAAATACAAAGTTTTGGATATGAAGAAAATAGACCCTGATGTTTTTATAAAAAGCAAAAAACCTGGTGAGGTTATTTTGGGGATTTTAGCCGGCAAATTCAAAGATAAACCCAAGATAATAAAGAAAGTCAAAAAAAGAATTGTAGAAATTCTGAAAAATGAAGAAAAAATCATAAAATATATAGATAGCATAAGCTTTTTAGCAGGTTTATTTGATATTGAGATAAAGGTTAAACCTATACCAATACAAGTTGACATAAGAAAAACCTTCCTTTATAAATGGGGAAAAGAGGAAGGGTTAAAAGAAGGAAAGCAGAGAGGAATTGTAAAAGGAAAACAAGAAGGATTGAGGGATGGATTAAAGAAAGCAATTTTGATAGATGCAGAGGCAAAGTTTGGTAGCCAGAAAGCAAAGCAAATTAAAAACCTTTTAGATAAGGTAAATGATATTAACCGCTTGGAGAAGATAAAAAAAGAAGTAATAAAAGCAGAAACTTTGGATGATTTTGTCAAAGTACTCATAAACCATAAGTGAAATAATAAATGTAAAACCTATACCAATTCAAGCTGACACGAGAAAAATTTACCTTTATAAGTGAGTGAAATCCTTTTTCATCTTCCAAACCGGTAATTTATTGTGAGTTTGCAAAGTTCTGGTGTAAGGAGCGGGTCAGGTGAGCGGAGTTTTGCTCGCCACATAAGAGATGTCCCAGTAGAACCAAATGGGAAAAATCCAGCATTAGGAACAATATCAACCCAGGAAAGTCCACCATTATTTGATACAGAAAAAGATATATTACAACCAACTTCATCGCATGTCGGGTCCTGAGTTTCGCAATAATAAGCACTGAGTTGAGCATCCTTTATTGATGTTTTGAGGTCAGGAGTTAAGTTTTTACTTTGAGCTTTTGATTCAGAAAGATAGAACATCTTCCCCCTTGCGAACCTCACAAGTTTGGCTTTTCCATCTTGATCTAAAACAAAAGCTATATCTCCGAAGATTTCTCCTTTACTACCTTTTATACTTTTGGAATAGACTTCACGCGGGCGGTCTATATATGTGTTGTCAACAAGAGATATACCAGAACCTCTGAAAACAAGATTAAAATATCCAAAGTTCCTGACCCCTATTACATTTTGTAAAGGAGAGGCTCCAACTTGTGCCAAACTCCCAAATATTATCCTGCTTATATCGTAAAATATCAGACCAGATATAGATTGGGCAGTCGCTATATATTTTCCAAAAGGAATTATCTCCCATACAGCAGAAGAAGTGAGATTATCTAAAAGTAAAGAAAAGCTACCATCTAAAATCCGCACAGCTATAACCCTCGAATCCCTTGAAGAAATAAAAAGAATATCACCCGAAATATCAACATCGTATATTGAATAGCTACCCTCAAATTTCAAAACTTTATCCGGTGTAAGATTTTCAATATCTGTAAGAGGTACTAAAAAGGCTGCTTTCTCTCCCGCAACAATTGCTGAATCTCCCCAGTTTACTATCTCCCAAATATAAATCCCGGACCTCAAAGAAGATAAATCAACCTCTTTTATTGGCACATCAGTTGGAGGAAAAGAATAAATCTTAATAAAAGTACCATCACCAACTACGACTTTATCCCCCCACAGCGAAAATGCTGTTATGTTTGAGCCAGTTATTGAGGTAATATGAGAAGGCGAGAAAGGATTATTCGTTAAGAAGAATTTCACTTCGCTTTCTTTTCCAGCAACCGAAAGAGTTCCATAAAGTCCAACCGACCTTACTCCTGAATTCTCCACAACTTTCATTTCATAAGCAGTATCAAAAGGTTCAGCGATTTTGTAAATATAAAGACCAGAATTTATGTCGCCCGCAAGTAATCTATCACCATAAACAAAAGATGATAGAGTTCCTCCTCTCCTCAAATCATAGAGCAAAGCTGGATTTGCTGGATCTCTGACATCAACAAATTTCACTCCTTGATTATCGGAAATAACAAGTAAAATTCCCCACTGGTCAATATCGTTTATCTGAATCCCAGAAGCAAGAAGCAAAGATGAAACGAGTTTTGTTTTTCTTGGTTCCGACGCATCAAATATATATAAATTCCCGTTGTTCGTTCCGACCGCAACATAAGGAAAGAAGAATTTAACAGAAACTGCTCTCTCACCAGATTGTAGGAAATCAGATATAGAAGTAATTTGTCTAGGAGAGGATGGTTTTTCAATTGACACGATTCTTAATCCACCTGTATTTTCTGCTACTGCAACAAGATCCCCAAACACATCTATTTTTTGAGAAGATACACCGGCTGCATTAGATGAAGGCTGAATTCCTCCAACTCTCTCAAAAGTTATGCTGCGTGAAGATTGAGACCAATCATGTTTTATCTTCACAATAACTACTCCTTGGTTCCCGGCAGATATTATAATATATTTTCCCCAAACCTTGATATGATTTGCCTGCCCAGAAGGTATGGTGAAGTCAGCGGATAGATTTGCAGAGCCTATCTTTCTTGGAGAGCGGCGATTTGATACATCATAAGCAGAAAGTTCAGATGAAGATAGGACAAAAAGAACATCATGCCACAAAGCCAAAGAAACAGCAGATGTCACCCCAATCTGTGATATAATCCCCGGTGAAGATGGAGTTGATATATCTATTATTTTCAGAGTGGAGTTACTGTCAACTAAAAATGCGGTTTTATCTGCAACATCTATTTCCAAAGTACCTGCTCCCTGGGTATCAACTGAACCATCTTGAGTTATAGAATCTTTTTTGAGAACAAGCTTTCCATTACCCCACTGAGCGGTAGTTTCTTTATCATCCATATTATCTTGGTTGTCAAACTCTTCTATATATTTTCCGGAGACTTCACATTCTATCTTTGAAATTTCTGATTTATTCCCAGCTAAATCAATTCCACAAAAGTAGACATCAGAAGGAACATCTATGGTAACGCCTGTGACGGGTGCCGTTCCTGAAAGTGTATCCGGAGCATTCGGGACACAATCAGTAAGCGAGCATCCTGGAGTTCCTTTCTCACATATTTTCCAGAATATTTTTGTTTTTTCTTCATCTGACCTTATTGAAGCCGAAATAGGACCCGCATCGGAGAAGCAGTTAGCAGGTTCAAAGAAAACTCGTGGTGGAGTTTTATCTAATATGAAATCTGCTCTGCGGAGCTGATCCGCCAATCCCCCCTTATATGCTCTGAAAACAATAATGTTTTTGCCCTCTTTTTCTAATATAATCTTGCAAGGCGATTGACATGAGTCAGATGAGCTTGTTGTAGCATCTGGGAAACTCACCTGATAGCTTATCAGAGCATCTTCAGGAATAGCAAAAATTTTGACTTCAAGAGGTATTGATGCAGAACCGAAAACCCCCCCAGGTGGTTCAGCATAAGCGAAAGGAGTTTCTCCAATAAGCACTATTACAGTTTTTATATCTTCTTTGTTTCCTGCTATGTCTTTTGAGAAGAACTTCAAAATTGTGTGAGATTTTATAGCTACATCTGCTGAATTTTTAGCTTTGAAAGTATTTCCACCCGCCTGGTAAAGCTTTTCTGCATCATCGGACGGCGGAAAACCATCTACTGACCAAAATATATCAATAGTAGGCGATTTATCATCTGATGCTATCAAACTCACAGTAATGGGATTTTTACACCTTACAACATCCGGAATTTTTTTATCACATCCTCTCAAACATTTACAGCTTTCAATTCCTAAAACAGATGTTTCCGGAGGAGATTTATCTATAAAATATTCTTGCTTTATAATTTCTGATTTTAAACCCAATTCTTTATCCTCTGCAAAGACTTGAAGTTTGATATCTTGCGATACTTTGAGAATAAAGCCATTTTCTTCTTTTTTTGCGCTTTCTTTTTTAGGTTCTGTTCCATCAGTTGTGTAGTAAAGGAAACAAGGTTTATTACATCCAACAGCAACTGTTATCTCTCGTGGATAAAAACCGCCTTTTGGATTAATTGTAATAAAAGGTTTGAGTATAATTCTATAAAATTTTTCAGTCATAAACCTTTCTCCATCTTTTGATGTAGCCAAAATCCTCAGATAAAATACGCCATCTGTTGCTCCCTCGTTGAACTCAGGAGTAAATGGAATTGTCACAGGTTCATTCGCTTTAACTCTGATTTTATAAACATACTCTCTTTCGCAAGGATCTGGATTATCTTTTTCTCTTACAGTGTAGCAGATTTGAGCATCTTTTGTTGAGGTAATAGTAGCAACCATAGTATCATATTGAGGATATGTTCCTTCCTGGGGTTCAACTTTGACAAAAAAGTCTTTTTCTCCCTCCGGCTTGTTTTTATTTTTACAAGAGTTCAGAAAAGATAATGAAGCAAAAATAAAACAAGATGTAAGAGCGAAAAAAAATTTCTTTCCAGAAAACCAACCGAACATACTAACAATAATTTTCTTTTTCTTTATCTATATGGGTAATTTTCAATTATTCCGGCAGTAGCTATGCCTTTCCATATAGCCCTGTGCAAAATCGCATTATCTGTTAAAATTTGACCATCTTTATTAGTTATAACTCCATTCTCACCTTTGTAGAACCTCAAAACACCAGAGAATGTAGGATCTTGGAAGAGAAAATACAAAAGGTCTATAACTTCATTATTTCCATCTCCACCATATGGACCAGTTGCACAAATCATACCTCCCGGACCAATTGAGTTTCTTGGATCAACCCTACCATCAGGCCATAAATGATCAACATCTTTGACATCAAATTTGTTGTTTCCACAGACTTCGTTACAAAAAGTCCCTGATTTTCCGTTTAGTATTCCATAATTATCATCCCACCACTCGGTATAATCTCCAATATCTGGTACTTTATTTGAGTTTTTATCTCGCCAATCAAATAAGAAATTACCCTCCGTTCCAAAATCATTATCATCAACTGTGGAATTGACAAAATTCTTGCAATCACGAGGAGAAGTTGGGGTAAGACCATTTTTGTAATAATCATTCCACGCTTTGAAAGCCTCATCATTTGCACACTTTCCATCGTCATCATTATCAATTCCGTCCGTCCCATTTGAAATTGGATCAACATCATCTTTATCTGGATCCGAATTTGATAGAGGATGAAACTCCGGATATTCCCAAGAGAATTTTTTATCATATCCTGCATCTTTGAAAGGTTCAGTATCTCTTTGGATTATAATATTTTTTGTATTCACATCCCACAAAGGTAGCATATCTCTTAATGCAGTAGGGCTTACAAAGAACTCCCAAAGCCTGATTTCAGGAAAAGGTATCCCAGCGGAACAAGCCAAATTTCTTAAATTCTCATTTGTGCTATTTAAAATTTTTCCTAAATCAAAAACCCCGGGACCCTTTATGTTATCTGCAATAAGGTTAAAGATTTTGACATTGAAAATTGCGTTATATACGGTGTTTCTTATGTTAGAGCTAGAAAAAACAAGCCTTACACCTTCTGGTGAGCCAGTTGTTTGAATTTTGTCTGTTCCTATCATTTCGCCTATTGTATATCTCCCGTCCCCCTCTCCCTCGTCTGGTTTTTGCCATTCATCATTCCATACTCCGTTTCTGTTTGAATCAAGATAAGGTTCTCCGTTATCGTAATTCCCATTTGAGTTTATATCTGCAAAATCTTCCCTCAGATCTCCAGGACATACATTATCTTTTCCGCAATCCCAATACCTTATTATATCATCTGATTGGTCATCTGTTTCATTTTTCAGAGAATCAAACATTCTTTGTAGGTTAACAAAGCCATTATAGAATTCAGATTGAGCATCTTTGAGCCGCACCGGGGCGTCAACCGATAATCCCAGAAACCCTGGGTTTTTTGATAATTCTTCTATGAATATTTCCGAAATTGCTTTCAGTAAGGATATGTTTTCAGAAGATATTCTATTTACAACTTCTTGAGGCAACCTCAAAATAAAATCAATAGCCGAGTTATAAGCAAAAATGACATCAAAAACTCCAACTACAAACTCAACGAAAGATGTGAGGAAATAAAGGTCCGTTGCATCATGCTCCCCTGTGAGGTCAATATAGAGCTTTTCAACAATTTCAGTTTCAGGATAGTCTCTTATAACATAAACTGCAAGACGATTTACTCTGAAAGAAAAATCAGAAGTTATAACATCTGCATTCACAACAGATTCAAGAATTTCTTTCGAAGGTTTCCCGACACCATCTATTATGAGTTTTATATCATTAACTGTAAGCTTTCCTAAAAATAATCCTTGAATTAGGTTATTTAGCTCAGAAAGAACTGTAACCACTTTGCCCAAGGTGAGAGCGTATACGGCTTCAACATCGCAAGCATTTTCTTCTCTCACATACTTTTCTAATGTGGCTACTGAATCTAAAATTTTCTTTATCGCAGATTGGGTTTGAGATAGATCAACTCCTATTATAAAAGTTTCTTTTTTGTAGATGTCTATTGAAGCTTGAACATTTTCAGGTCGCTTCAAATCAGCCGGAGCAACAGAAATCTTTATAGAATGCGTCTCTAACTCTTTGCCTTCGCCAGAATAAATTTTCATCTTAACTTCTCTTTCTCCCTGTGAGCAAAAAACAAGATTCAACTGTCCAGATGTTGAAAGAATCTTTTCTCCCATGTTCCACTCAAAGGAGCAATCCGAACATGCTGCGAGCTTCCCTTGATATACCAGATTAAATCTTTCTCCAACTCTTACCTGAACCGACCCAGAAATTTTCTCCTTTTTTTCTTTATCCTTTACCCCCGGGAACCTTATAACAGAAAACAGAGAACTTTGCTCCTCCCCTCCCCCCTTCTTATTATTGCAAGATGAAAAAAGATAGGTGTAGGAAAAAGATAAGATAGTGAGTAATAGAAAAGAAAACAAACGAGAAGATTTATACAATTTACAGATCTTACGAGCTTCTTTCATAATAAAAAATTATTAGTCTATTGTTAAAAATTCCTGAAAACCACAAAACTATTCCTATAAAAAATTCTAAAAATTTTAGAGATAAAAATGATGTAGAGATAAAAACGATAATAATTATTCACCCAAAACCTCACTTTCCTTTTTTTGTGCTTTACCAACAAACTCACTTTTCAATTTCTCCAAAGAAATAATCTCTACTTTTTCAGTCTTGTATCTATCTATGTATTTTTTTTTCCTCCTGTTTTCTAAATAACTTACGAAAAAGTATAAAGGCGGTAAGACTATGAATAGAAATTTTTTAAAAAAGTAAAGTGCAGTTGCAGTACCCAAAATAAATAGTGAAAACAGCCTTTTATAAATCACGGCAAATCAACACCTCCACTTGAAAATGGATTACATCTTAATAACCTTTTTATAATTTTTATTAGAGATATCGGAAACTTATATTTTTCAAGACACAGCAAAGCATAATTTGAGCAAGAAGGATAAAATTTGCAGGAAGGTGGGTGAGGGATGACTCTCCAAACAATAATAGCCAAAACTACAAGATATTTTGTAAGAGCATTCAAAAATTCAAATACAAAGTTAAAAACCGATTTCGTCAGAACTTCCATCTTCAAATATACCAGAAATATCCTTTTAATTATTATTATTATTATTAATGCCACTATTATTATTACCCAACCATCTTTTTTTATTTATTATCATATTTTTTTAAATTTTATATTTCCTCAGAAAATCCTTGCTTTCTCCGATGGTACTATTGAAATAAAGGAGATAAAACCAGTAGTCATTTCCGATGGCAAAATACTAACAAACCTTGATGGTCTTTACGAATGCGTACTTTATCTCTCTTTAAGGTACGAATCGGAATGCATAGGGTCAAAAAAATTGATAATATATTCTATACTTTTACTCATAAGGGAAAAATTCCAAGAAACAATAGGAATAAGTGATGAGATATCAAGGAAAATAATTTCGGGGGAACTTGGAAATTTGGTGAGCGAGGAAGAAATAAAAAGGGCAAGTGTGCTTTTGAAATATGGAATAAGCTCAAGTAAAATTTTAGATGAACTCCGAAAAATTAAGCTCTTAAATGAGAAACTCAAAAGAAATTTCTTCACAGACCTTGCCACTTTAAGAGAAATTGTAAAAAATGTATATGTAGAACCAATCTTTGGAAACGATAAAACCAAACAAAAAAATCAAGAAATAAAGATACAAGAAATAAAAGAAACAGCCTCATATGAACTCATAAAAACTCTAATACCAGAAAACACAAAAATCATATCAGATAAATGATGAAGCGCTGAAATAGTCTCTTTTCTTCTTTTTTTT